>OGXI01000466.1_pt1 | contig 35940 bp, 30 predicted proteins | sample 1576221 | NCBI WGS metagenome assembly OGXI01 (sample SAMEA3541523, study PRJEB24748) | human gut metagenome | biome: human gut; feature: human-associated habitat; material: faeces | place: China | collected 2012
TAGGAGTTAGGAGTTAGGAGTTAGGAGTTAGGAGTTAGGAGTTAGGAGTTAGGAGTTAGGAGCATTGTATGCAGGCTGAGCCTTCCTGTCAACTGCTTTTTCTTGTAAATTCGCTTATTCTTGCTTTCTATTTGCTTCTTTGTTTGCTTTTATCTGCCCTGCATTTTGTGCTTCTGCCGGAATGCAGGGTTTATTTTTTATAGGAGATTGACATAACGAACGGGGTTTGTTATAGTGCTTTTAGGTTCCTATTTCATGTTGCTTTTTATGTTTTGTGAGGTATTTTTATGGCATATATTTTTGTGAACGTCAACCGTTCGGTTGGCACCATCAACCCCAACATTTACGGTCAGTTTTCGGAGCATCTGGGCCGCTGCATCTATCAGGGCATTTATGTCGGTCAGGCTTCTGATATTCCCAACACCAACGGCATGCGCAATGATGTTGTATCCGCGCTGAAAGCCCTGCATGTGCCCGTGCTGCGTTGGCCGGGCGGCTGCTTTGCCGATACCTATCACTGGCGCGACGGCATTGGCCCCAAGGAGAACCGCAAAACCATTGTAAACACCAACTGGGGCGGCGTGACCGAGGATAACAGCTTTGGTACCCATGAATTTATGGAGCTGTGCCGCCAGATTGGCTGCGAAGCATATTTCAGCGGCAATGTGGGCAGCGGCACCGTGCAGGAATTTTCGGACTGGGTGGAATACTGCAACATGGGCGGCATTTCCCCCATGGCATCAGAGCGCCGCGCCAACGGGCAGGACGAACCGTTCAACGTAAAATACTGGGGCATTGGCAATGAAGCCTGGGGCTGCGGCGGCAGTATGCGTGCCGAGTATTATGCCGATTTGTGCCGCCAATATTCCACCTACCTGCGCAACTACTCGCCGGAGCACAAAATCTTCAAGATCGCATCCGGCGCCAACGTGGCGGATTACCACTGGACCAAAACCGTGATGGAGCGCGCCGGGCAGGCCGTAGATGCGGTATCACTGCATTACTATACCCTGCCCCATCAGGATTGGCAGCACAAGGGCTCGGCCACAGACTTTACCGATGAGGAATACTATACCACCCTGCACAAGACCCTGCGGATGGAAGAACTGGTGGAGAACCACACCCGCATTATCAGGCAGTATCAGGGCGACCGCAAAGTGGGCCTGGCCGTGGATGAATGGGGCACCTGGTACGATGTAGAACCGGGCACGAACCCCGGCTTCCTTTACCAGCAGAACACCATGCGCGATGCGCTGGTGGCGGCCATCAACCTGAATATCTTCAACAACCACTGTGATACCGTCTGCATGGCCAACATTGCCCAGATGGTCAACGTGCTGCAGGCTATGATCCTGACCGAAGGCAGCAAGATGGTGCTGACCCCGACCTATCATATATTTGAAATGTACAAGGGCCACCAGGGTGCCAAGCAGCTGGAAAGCTATGCGGAGACCACCCTGCTGAACCACGATGACCAGGCGGTGCCCGATCTGCATGTCAGTGCCAGCCAGCAGGCAGACGGCAGTATTCTGGTCACTGCGGCCAACCTGAACGATACGGCAGCTATCCCTGTTACCTGCATGCTGGGCGGGGCCAAGCCCACCGGTGTAACAGCCCGCGTGCTGGCCGGTGCCCCCGCCGCCCACAACACCTTTGCCGCGCCGGAGCAGGTTGTCCCCGCGGAACTGAACACCAGTCTGACGGCGGACGGCTTTACCGCCACCCTGCCGCCGTGCAGCGTAGCCGCTTTTGTGGTGAACCAGTAATGGAAGCCCAGCCCAAGCGCTGCCGCCGCTGCTTATTGCAGGATATGGCGGACGAAAACGACTATTACGCCAGCGTGGTGCGCTACCGCGCCACCATGCCCCGCCGTGTGCGCACCCCGGATGCGGAATACACTGCCCGGCTGGAACATTGCCGCACCTGCCCCAGCCTTAACGCCGGGACCTGCATGCAGTGCGGCTGCTATGTGGAAATGCGCGCCGCCCGCACAGACATGCACTGCCCGCTGGATAACGCGCCCTGGTAACAAACCTCTCTATCATTTTTCCCCGCACCGGCAGCCCGCCCGGTGCGGGATTTTTTGTCTGCAAAGGCAGTATTTTGCTCTTTTGCTGCAATATTATGCCCCTTTCCCCCTTGTATCCCCCATTTTCATTTGTTATAATAACAATTTGTTGAGCAACTTAGGATTTTAGGCTCCGCCTGGTTTTCAGGCGCAAACCCACCCAAGCCTGGCGGTCTTGGGCGCGGTCAAAATCTATCCGCCGGAGTGTAATTTTATGTCTACTAGCAAAAACAAACTGTCCGTTCAAACCCTGGTACGCTGCGCCATGATCGCCGCAGTTTACACCGTGCTTTGCCTGGTATTGCAGCCGTTCTCTTACGGCGCGGTACAGGTGCGCGTGGCCGAAGCATTCTGCCTGCTGCCGGTGTTTGGGGCCGAATACATTGTGGGTGTTACCCTGGGCTGCCTGCTGGCAAACCTGCTGGGTTCCACCATGGTGGATGTGGTGTTTGGCACCGCCGCCACCCTGATTGCCTGCCTTGCCACCTATGCCCTGCGCAATGTGCGCTGGAAAGGGCTGGCAATTCCGGCGTCTTTCCCTCCTGTTATCGCCAATGCACTGATCGTTGGCGCGTTTGAAATCACTGTGTTCTTCTCGGATTCTGCCCCCACGGCCACCATGGCGGTATTCAACGCCGTTGCTGTTGGCGTTGGTGAGATCATCAGCTGCTGTGTGCTGGGTGTTGCCCTGGTCAAGCTGATCGAGAGCAACGAATCCCTGAACAAAATTTTTGTAGAACAATAATCGCTTTCCCTGTATTCATTAAAAGGAGCTGCCATGAAACCGAGCCTTGTTTTATGGGACTGGAACGGCACCCTGCTGGATGATGTTGCCCTTTGTGTGGACGCGCTCAACCGTCTGCTCCGCATCTATCATTACCCGCAGCAATACAGCCTTGCCCAGTACCGTGAGATTTTTGGCTTCCCGATTGAAGATTATTATATTCGCGCAGGGTTCGATTTTTCCAAAAACTCCTACAAAGAGCTTGCCGATGATTACATGCAGGATTACCTGGCCCGCGCCGGGGCCTGCCCGCTGGCAAAAAGTGCTGTGCCCGCCCTTTCCCTTTTGAAAGGTGCCGGGGTGCAGCAGGTCATTCTTTCGGCTTCCAACTTGCCGGTTTTGGAACAGCAGGTCACGGAGCGCGGCGTGCGCCCCTACTTTGACCGCCTGCTGGGGTTGGATAATATTTACGCCCGCAGCAAAGTGGAAGTCGGCCTGGCTTATCTGACTGAACTGAAGCAGCGCGGTGCCGTACCGGCGCAGGCTATTATGATCGGGGATTCTGTCCACGATTTTGAGGTTGCCCAGGCGCTGGGCGTGCGGTGTGTGCTGCAAACCGCTGGGCATCAGAGCGCACAGCAGCTGCGTGCCACCGGTGCCCCCGTTGTTCCGGATGTTTTGGCCGCTGCGCATTATTGCCTGGACGAACTGTAACAAGTTTTGGGATAGGAGATCATAACGAATGACGGATAGCGTAAAAGGCGCTCTGCTGACAATGTTCGGCGGTATGTGCTGGGGTGTTTCCGGCTGCGTGGGGCAGTATCTGTTTACCCGCCAGGGCATGGATTCCACCTGGCTGGTGCCCATCCGGCTGTTTTTGGCCGGTGTGATTCTGTGCATCTATTACGGTGTGCGCAACTGGCGCCAACTGGTGAACCCCTGGCGCAGCTGGCGCAACGCGCGCGACCTTGTGATCTATGGCCTGGCTGGCGTCAGCTTTTGCCAGTTCACCTACTTTTTGACCATCCAGCTTTCCAGCGCCGGTGTGGGCACCATTTTGCAGGATCTTTCCCCCGTGCTGATTCTGCTGGTGGTCTGCATCCAGCAAAAGCGTGCGCCGCGGCTGTTTGAGGTGTTCTCCATTGTGCTGGCGCTGGGTGGTGTATTTATGCTGACCACCCACGGCAGCCTGACCAACATGGCGGTTTCGCCCGCTGCGCTGGTCGTTGGTATTATCAGCGCGTTCTGCGTTGTTATTTACACCATATGGCCCCAAAACCTGCAAAAACAGTACCCCACACCCATGCTGCAGGGTTGGGCATTCCTGATGGGCGGCACCTTCTTTGCGCTGGTGTTCCGCCCGTGGCGGATAAACTACGTACCCAACGCGGCCGGCATTGCCGGTATTGCGGCGGTCGTGCTCATCGGCAACGTGCTGGCGTTCAGCTGTTACATGAGCGGCGTCAAGTACATTGGGCCGCAGAAATCCAGCCTGTTCAGCTTTGCGGAACCGGTTACGGCAGCCATCATCAGCACGCTGGTGCTCGGTTCCCCCTTTACCGTGTGGGACGTCATCGGCTTTGTTTGCATCTTTTTGATGCTGGTGCTGCTGTTCATCAGCAACGAAAAGCAGGCCAAAAGCGCTGCAAGCGCATGATAACCGGCCAAGTTTCAACAAAAGCCGCTGAAACAGTTTAATATTTGCATTTTACACCCGCGCAGGTTTGACACGGTACCCTGCGCGGGTGTATTATATTAAAGTATAGCATTGTATCCAACAGGGGTTCCCCTGCTGATCCATTCGCCGCCATGCGGCAGAAATACAGGTGTTTACTTATGTCTTTTATGGAAAAACTGTTCGGTAATTTTTCCGACAAAGAGCTCAAGCGCATCAAACCCATTGCCAACAAGGTGCTGGAACTTGAGCCCGAAATGCAGAAACTTACTGACGAAGAATTACAGGCCAAAACCCCGTACCTGAAAGAAAAGCTGAAAAACGGGGCCAGCCTTGACGATATCCTGCCCGAAGCGTTCGCCGTCTGCCGCGAAGCGGACTGGCGTGTGCTGGGCCTGAAGCCCTACCCGGTGCAGATCATCGGCGGCATTGTGCTTCATCGTTCCTGCATTGCCGAGATGCAGACCGGTGAAGGCAAGACCCTGGTAGCCACCATGCCCGTTTACCTGAATGCCCTGACCGGCGAAGGCGTGCATGTTGTTACCGTCAACGATTACCTGGCCAAGCGCGACAGCGAATGGATGGGCAAGGTTTACCGCTTTCTTGGCTTGACGGTCGGCCTGGTTATCCATGACGTACAGCCGCAGGACCGCCGCAAGGCTTACCTGGCGGATGTTACTTACGGCACCAACAACGAGTTTGGCTTTGACTACCTGCGTGACAACATGGTGGTTTACAAGGCCAGCATGGTGCAGCGCGGCCATGCTTACGCCATCGTGGACGAGGTGGACTCCATCCTGATTGATGAAGCCCGTACCCCGCTGATCATCTCCGGCAAGGGCGAAGATTCCAGCGTGATGTACAAGCGCGCGGACGACTTTGCCAAAACGCTGAAAAAGTCTGTCATCGTTGAACTGGACGACAAAGTGGAAGCCGATGAACAGGTTGACGGTGATTACGTTGTGGACGAAAAGCACAAGACCTGCACCCTGACCGAAAGCGGCGTTAAGAAAGCCGAAGCATGGTTCAATGTTGAGAACCTGGCCGATGCCGACAACATGACCCTGCGCCACTATATTGACGGTGCCATCAAGGCCCGCGGTGTGATGCACCGTGATACCGACTATATCGTGAAAGACGGCGAGGTCATCATCGTTGATGAATTCACCGGCCGTCTGATGTATGGCCGCCGCTTCAATGACGGTCTGCACCAGGCCATTGAAGCCAAGGAAGGCGTGACCGTTGCTGCTGAGAGCAAGACTTTGGCCAGCATCACCTTCCAGAACTATTTCCGCATGTACAAAAAGCTGGGCGGCATGACCGGTACGGCTTCCACCGAAGCGGACGAGTTCAGCGAAATTTACGGCTTGCAGATCGTATCCATCCCCACCAACAAGCCCCGCGCCCGCAAGGACCTGCCGGACAGCGTGTACAAGACCATCAACGGCAAGTATAATGCCGTGATCGAGCAGGTTGCCGAATGCCACGCCAAGGGCCAGCCCGTTCTGGTTGGTACCGTCAGCGTGGAAAAGAGCGAGGCGCTTTCCAAGCTGCTGAAAAAGCGCGGCATTGAGCACAATGTGCTGAACGCAAAGCAGCATGAGCGCGAAGCCGAAATCGTTGCACAGGCCGGTAAGCAGGGCGCTGTGACCATCGCCACCAATATGGCTGGCCGCGGCACCGATATCATGCTGGGCGGCAACGTGACCTATATGGCAAAGGCCACCCTGCGCAAAGAGCTGACCCGCCAGATGAATGCCGACCTGGAAGTGCTGAAGGACGAATACGAGCACGCCAAAGCCCGCGCCAAGGCACAGGGCCTGCCCATCCCCCCTGCCCCGGACACAGCCTATGAAGCAAAAGTTGAAATGCTGATGACCGAGTGCGACGGCCATGCCGACACCCAGGATGCTGATATTCTGGCTGCCCGCAAGCGCTTTGACGAGCTGGTTGCAGAATATGAACCGGAAGTCAAGCGCGAAGCCGAGGCTGTGCGCGAAGCTGGCGGCCTGTTCATCATTGGCACTGAACGCCACGAAAGCCGCCGTATTGATAACCAGCTGCGCGGCCGTGCCGGCCGTCAGGGCGACCCCGGTGCATCCCGTTTCTTCCTGAGCCTGGAAGATGACCTGATGCGCATTTTCGGCGGTGAGCGCGTGCAGGGCCTGATGGATACCCTGGGCCTGGACGAGGACATGCCCATCGAGAACAAGCTGATCACCAATACGATCGAGAGCGCCCAGAAAAAGCTGGAAGCTTCCAACTTTGCCATCCGTAAGCAGGTGCTGCAGTATGACGATGTCATGAACCAGCAGCGCGAAATCATCTACAAGCAGCGTCAGATGGTGCTGGACGGCGAGGATATCTCCGACAAGCTGCACGAGATGATGAAGCAGTCCATCGACGAGACCTGCGAGTCCTTCCTGAGCGGCGAAACCGCCGACGATTGGGATTTTGCCGCCCTGCGCCGCCACTACCTGAACTGGCTGTGCCTGCCCACTGATTTCAACTACACTGCCGAGCAGCTGAATGATCTGAAGCGCGAGGATGTTGCCAAAGTGCTGTATGAGCGCGGCATGAGCATTCTGGAAAGCAAGGAGCAGAAGTACGGTGCCCCCATGATGCGCGAACTGGAGCGTATCTGCCTGCTGCGCAATGTTGACTCCAAGTGGATGGAGCACATTGACAACATGGACCAGCTGAAGCAGGGCATGAGCCTGCGCGGTTACGGCCAACGCGACCCCATTGTGGAATACCGCATTGAAGGCTTTGCCATGTTTGACGAGATGATCGCCACCATCCGCGAAGATGCCGTACACATGCTGCTGACCATTGAAGTGCGCCAGCAGAACCAGGAGCCGAAACGCGAACAGGTTGCCAAGCCCACCGGCGAAGGCGCACCGGCTCAGGCTGGTGCCAAGGGTGCCACCCCTGTGCGCGTGACCAAGATTGGCCGCAACGATCCCTGCCCCTGCGGCAGCGGCCTGAAATGGAAAAAATGCACCTGCAAAGAGTATCACCCTGACCTGTAATTGAACCTTTTCCACCGTGCGGCGCGGGACTGACCCCTGCGCCGCACATTTTGATTTTATGATTGCTGCCTGTCCGGCTGCGGGCAGGCATAACGAGGTATTGTTATGAAAGCCAGAATCCAGCAGGAACCGCGCTGTGTGCTGCTGTGGCAGGTTGCCCCCGGCAGTGCCGAGCACGCCGCGGTGGAACACGCTGCACGCCTGAGCCGCCTGAAAGTCCGCCTTTTGACCGCCGCCGACCTGGGCACCACCGTGGAAGCCCTTTGCACCGGGCGGCACACTGGCGGTGAAGCCGCCCCCGCCCCGGATATACCGGAGCGCCCGGCCATGATTGTGAGCGGGCTGCGGCATGACAACGGCGATCTGGGCCAGTTTGTGGATGAAGTGCGCCGCGGCGGGGCGGTGATCCCGCTGCGCGCCATGGTAACCCCCACCAGCCGCGGCTGGACCCTTGCTGCCCTGCTGGCCGAACTGAACCGCGAGCATGAACACGTGGGAGGCCAGGCATGAAGCGCCGCCTGACCTGTGCGGTGCTGGCGCTCTGCCTGCTGCTGAGCGGCTGTGCGGCAACTGGAACCACCAGCCCCCAGCGCTACAGCGTAACTTGGTGGGATGTGTTTGACACCGTTACTGTCATCAGCGGCTATGCCGACAGTGAAGCCGACTGGAACACCCAGATGACCGCCCTGCATGCAGACCTGCTGCGGTATAACCAGCTGTATGATATTTACAACCACTATGACGGCATGACCAACCTGGCGGATGTAAACGCCGGAGCCGCCGCTGCCCCCGTTGCCGTCGGGGATGAGATTATAAACCTGCTGACCTTCGCGCAGGAGATGTACCAGGCAACGGACGGTGCCTGCAATGCCGCTGCCGGGGCGGTGCTGCGCTACTGGCACGATGCCCGCACCGCCGCGGGCGATGGAGCCGAGGTAAGCGCCGATATCCTGCCCAAAACCGCCGACTTGCAGGCTGCGGCCGCCCACTGCAATATGGATGATTTGATTTTGAACCAGAATACCGGGACGGTGTATTTTGCAGACCCGGAATTGCAGCTGGACGTTGGCAGCATTGGCAAAGGCTATGCGGTGGAGCAATGCGCCCAGGCAGCCGAAGCCCGCGGCCTGACCAGCGCCCTGTTGAACGTGGGTGGCAATGTGCGCGCCATTGGCACCAAGCCCAACAGCGGGCCCTGGGTTGCCGGGGTCGATAACCCCTGGCCGGATCAGGACGGCCAATACGCCACCGCACGCTATGTGGATACCGTGGAGCTGCAGCCGGGGCAAAGCCTTGTGATCAGCGGGGACTACCAGCGTTACTTTACCGTGGACGGTGTATGCTACCACCACCTGATCGACCTGACCACCCTACAGCCTGCCCGCTACATGAACAGCGTTGCCATTGTAAGCAGTGACAGCGGCCTGGGGGATGCACTTTCCACCGGTGTGTTCTGCATGCCGGTAGAAAAAGGGCAGGCTTTGATCGAGCAGCTGAACGATGTGGAAGCCCTGTGGATGCTGAGCGATGAAACCATGCTGCAAAGCAGCGGGTGGGGAAAGTGAACGGCATTATTCCCCTGTAGAAACCTTTGTTTTTTATACAAACAGGCAAGCGTTTCGTCCCCCGTGTCCTGACCTCATTGTTCCGTGGAGAACTTTCGCTTAATTTTAAAAGAACAAACAGAAAAATCCGTATCCTCCTGCCCTGCTTGGCATTCGGGATACGGATTTTTGTTATATTGCTGATTTCATGCACTGGGCATGTTATTTCTGTGCAAAAAAGTCTTTGACCACCTGCACCACGGCTGCGCGGTCAGCTTCGGTCAGACCATAGTACAGCGGCAGGCGGGTCAGGCGGTTGCTTTCCTTTGTGGTGTATTCATCCACACCGGCAAAGCGGCCGTATTTGATGCCCGCCGGGGCGCTGTGCAGCGGCACATAATGGAAAGACGATGCCACACCGTGGGCTTTCAAATAGGCAATGAACGCGGTGCGCTGTTCCAGGTCCCGCAGCTTGACATAGAACAAATGCCCGTTATGCACACAGCCTTCCGGCACGGTGGGCAGCTCCAATAGGCCTGCTTCAGCCAGCGGTGCCAGCTCCTGTGCGTAATAATCCCAGCTGTGGGTACGGTCTGTATTGATGGTATCGGCCTGTTCCAGCTGTGCCCACAGGTAAGCGGCATTCAAATCACTGGGCAGGTAGCTGGAGCCATAAGAAACCCAGGTATATTTATCTACCTGGCCGCGCAGAAAACTGGCGCGGTTGGTACCCTTTTCCCGCAGGATTTCGGCCTTGGTCACGGTTTCGGGGTCATTGATGACCAGCGCGCCCCCCTCCCCCATTGAGAAGTTCTTCGTCTCATGGAAAGAGTAGCAGCCAAAATCACCGATGGTGCCCAGTGCCCTGCCCTTATAGCTGGCCATCACGCCCTGGGCGGCATCTTCCACCACCTTCAGGTTATGGCGGCGCGCAATCTGCATGATGGTATCCATATCGCAGGCCACACCGGCATAGTGCATCACGCAGATGACTTTGGTTTTTTCGGTAATGGCGGGTTCAATTTTTGCTTCGTCAATGTTCATGGTGTCCGGGCGGATATCCACAAACACCAGCTTGGCCCCAGCTAAAACAAAGGCCGTTGCCGTGGAAGAAAATGTGTAACTGGGCAGGATCACCTCATCACCGGGCTGGATGCCGCACAGCAGGGCAGCCATTTCCAGCGCGGTGGTGCCGCTGGTGGTCAGCAGCACCTTGCCCGCATGGAACCGCTGTTCCATCCATTCATCACAGCGGCGGGTAAAAGGGCCATCGCCGCAGATTTTATTGTTTGCCATGGCCTGGCGCATATAGTCCAGCTCTGTACCAACCTGCGGGGGAATATTAAAAGGAATCATTGTTTTACTGTCAACTCGCAATCTATTATAACCACTCGGTCTTACTGGGCGCGGGTAGTATCATTTTCCGGCGTTTCGGGTTCAAAATTCAGCCGTTTTTCTTCCACCACCAGGGGGCGGTCCATAATACGGGCGTTCATTGCCATGATGTACTCGCCCAAAAATCCCAGAAAGGTCAGCTGCACACCACCCACAAAGAACACAGCAATAATCATCGGGGCATAACCCGCAGCAAAGGTATTCCAGTGGATCAGCTTTGCCACCAGGAACACAAGCCCCAGGATAAAGCTGACCGCCGCGCAGAAAAAGCCGAAGAACTCCGCCATCCGCATCCCAATCTTGGTGTAGCTGGTAAAGCTGAGCATGGCGGCATCAAACAGGCTGTACCAGTTGTTGTGGGTCTTGCCTGCCCGGCGCTTGGGCTGGGTGTATTCAATCTCCTTGCGCTCGGGGCCAAGCTCCGCCACAATCCCGCGCAAAAACGGGGTGGGGTCGTGCAAATCACGCAGGGTCTGGATAAAGCTTTTATCGTACAGGCCAAACCCGGTAAACTGCTCGATCATTTCCACATTGCTCATCTTTTTGATGGTTTTGTAGTAACAGTCCCGCAAAAAGTACATGACAGGGTTTTCCTGGCTGGTGGTCTTTTTGCCGATTACAATTTTGTAGCCTTTTTCCCATTCAGCCACAAACTTTGGAATCATCTCCACCGGGTCCTGGAAGTCCGCGCAGATGGTAATGGTGCAGTCCCCTATGGTATGGATCATACCGTAATAGGGGCTGTTGAACTGACCAAAGTTCTTGCTGTTAAAAATGGCTTTGACCTTGGGGTCCTGCGCGCAGATGTCCGTAATGATCCGGCGGGTACGATCCTGGCTTTTATTATCAATAAAAAGGATCTCATAGTCATAATCCGGGCAGTCCTTCCGAATCTCATCCCGCACCGCCTCATAGATGGGGCGGGCGTTCTCCTCCTCGTTATAGGTAGGGATCATAATAGAGATGACTTTTTTCTTCTCGCTCATGCAGGTTTCATTCCTTTAAGTTTAGTCTTTGGCCCACTGCCGCAATAGCCGGGCAGACCCTTATCACTATACACTATTTTGCAAAATAGGTAAAGAACAATTTATTTTCGCAGTTTTGCGTTTCAAAGTTCAGGCTTACAGGGCGGTCCGCCAGGGTGTAGGGCTCCTCGTTTTCCAGGCAGAAAGTCCCCTCTTTGGCAATGTGGCAGATGCCGCGGTAAATTTCCATGGCCGGGGTGCAGGCACCGATCAGCAGCGTTGCCGCCAGCAGAATGGTCACGGCATGCTGTGCAAGCGTACCGTCCCGCCATTTGGTGCCCACCAAGGCGATAAAGTACCGGGCACAGAGGGTCATCAGGATAAAGATAGCCGGGATGGATACCCGCATGCAGAAATCGCACCCCTGTCCCACCTTAAAGAACGGAATGATGAAGAGCGACACGGCGCAGGTATAAAACAGCCAGCTGCGGCGGTTCTGCCGCCAGAGCAGCAGCAGATAGATGCCGGCATCCAGCAGGTAAAATACCAGCATGCCCTTTTGCAGGCTGGTCAGAACGTTTTGGCCAAAAGTCTGCTGCGCTGCCTGGTTCCCGGCGACAGTTTCGCCCAGAACGCTGTAGCCAAAGGCGTTATTGGCCAAAAAATAACTGGCCGTAATGCTGAGCACCACAACCAGCACCAGCACATTGGCCGGGGAGAACGCCGATTGCAGCACGCCTTTTTGACGCTGTGCCAGCAGAACAATGCCGCGCACCACCATAAAAATAACCAGCCCCACAAATGGGAAGGGGCCGCACATCAGGCAGGCCGTGCCCAGCAGCAGGTAGTTGCGGCAGTCTTTCTCCTGCAAAAAGCAGACGGTTGCCAGCCATGCCCCCACTGTCTGGTTGAACACCCAGAACAGGCAGGTCGTCAGGGAGCTGAACTGGAAATCATTCGTCCACCATTCCAGGTGCATAGCGTCATAGGCCAGCAGGTCCGGCAGTCGGCTGCTGTACAGCGCGCCCAGAATATCCATGCCGCTGAAGAAAATCAAAAACAGCAGGCCGATCCCCTGCTTTTTGCCGGTATCGGCACGCAGGTAGACCAACAAATTCAGCGCCACCAGATAGGTGCCCAGCGCCGTCCACCCCCAAAGGGCCATACGGGCGAACATCCAGGCGGCATCCAGCCCAAACAGGGCGTATACCGGTTTGGTCAGCGCCGCCGGGACCAGCCAGTGCCCGATATAATACACCAGCGCCGTATCCTTTTGCGGGTAATACACCGGCCAGCTGTTTGTGATCAGATCCCGGTAAATGGCGTTGCGGTAACCCCAGTCCGAGTTCTGGTAAAAAAAGCCCGTCTGACCGCCCAGGTAGCCCCACAACAGCATCAGGGCAAACAGCAGCACCAGCTTTGGCACCGAAAGCGTAATGCCCTGCTCTTCTTGCCCCACTTGCTTAACCTGCGGCGTTTTGCACACGGCATACCACCAGGCAAAGGCCAGCACGGCCAGGCCCGCAACGGCAAACGGCGCGCGGAGATACCCCGCAAAAAACACCGCCAGCGGCGCGGTGAGATAGGATAAGGCAAACGGCTTTAACTTTTGGTAGGTCAACTGCATAAATACTGTCTGGCTCCTGTTCGTCCATGCGGGTCCTGCCCGCACGGACGGGGTTATTCCTTATTGGCTTAATTGGTTTGCTTTTGCGTTTTTGCCCACGCAATGGTGGCGCGGATGCCATTGGCAAAGGCGGTGCGCGGCGCAAAGCCGGTATCCGCCGCAAGCTGGGTGATATCCGCCTGCAAAAACATGACCTGCTGCGGCCCGTAAGGGATTTTGCCCAGGCCAAGCGGCAGGGCCAGGTCGATGGCATCACGCAGGGTCTCAATATATTCCCGCAGGGGGCGGGCGGTGCCGCTGCCCACCGGGTACACGGCACCGCTGCGGCCATGGCAGGCCATGCGGTACAGTGCATCCGCAGCATCGGCGGAGTAAAGATAATCCCACTTCTGCTCCCCTGCCGTCAGGTCCGGGCACTGCCCGGCCAGCAGTTTTTGGATGGTGGCGGTGATCATCGTGTTGGGGCCGTCATGCGGGCCGTAAACCGAAAGGATACGCGCCCACACATGGTCCATGCCCAGGGCGGCGGCCTCGGTACGGCTCATCTGGCCTGCACACAGCTTGGCCATGCCGTACCCGTTTTCGGGGTTTGTGGGGGTATCGGCCCGCAGAACACCGTCCACACGGCCATACTCTGCCTGGCTGCCGGTACCAACAAACACACGGCAGCCCATTGCCGCCGCGGTGCGCACGGCATCAATGGTATAGCGGATATTCTCAATCTGAGCCGGCATATCATTGCGGCCCGCGCCAATGGTGTGCGCCCACGCCAGGTGGAAAAAGGCATCCGCCTGCACGGGCAGCCCGGCTGCGGCCATGCACTGCGGCAAATCCGCCAGGTTGGCGGCATCGCAGGCAACTACATACAGGTTTGCATCCTTGGGCAGCGCTACGGCCCGCGGGCTGCCGGGGCGGCAGACCGCCACCACGGTACACCCGGCCTGCAGCAGCCGGCTGCACAATGCTGTGCCCACGGCCCCGGTGGGGCCGGTTACGATTACGGTTTTAATGTTACGTTCTATCATCATTCACTGCTCCGGCACCAGGGGGATAAACATCTGCTTTTCCAGCTCTTCCCGCGGCAGGAACGGTGCCAGGTCCTCCAGCGGCGGGCTGACCAGTGTGCCGTCCGGCAGGCGCTTGGTGGCGCTCTTCGGCTCCCAGACCTGCTGGGTATCGGTAAAGATCTCGCAGAAAGTCGGGCCTTCTGCGGCAAGGGCGGCATCCACCACCTGTTTCATCTCCGCGTTGGAATGTGCGCAGGAATACGGGTAGCCGAACGCTTCGGCAATTTTGCGGAACTCCGGGAAGGACAGATCCCCGCTCTCCGGCCCAATGCCGATCTTGCAATGGTCTTTGAACAGGTTGTTCTGGGTCAGGCGGATGGAGTGGTAGCCGTTATTGTTGATGAGGAAAATCTTGATCGGCAGCTTATTTGTCAGGATGGTCTGCAATTCCTGCAGGTTCATCATGATAGAGCCATCGCCTTCCAGGCAGATGGTGGTACGGCGGCCGCCTGCAATGCAAGTGCCAATGGCGGCGGGCAGGCCGTAACCCATGCTGGCAATGGCGCTGTTGTTGGCCATGCGGCTGCCTTTTTGGATGACATACGCCTGATTGCCCACCACGCAGCAGGCGCCGTTGGAAACTGCGGTCAGGCTGTTTTCCGGCAGGCGGGAACTGAGGTAGCGCACAAAGGCGTACACATTGGCGGTGGTGCCGTTTTCTTCCCACTGGCGCGGCAGCACGGCGGGGTAATCTTTTTTCCATCGCTGGCAGGTTGCCAGCCAGTCCGCTGCCTGGCTGACAGGGGTCAGCGGCGCTGCGGCGGCATCCAGCTTTTGCAGAAAGTCCTTGGCATCCGCCCACACGGGGTGCTCCACATGCAGGGTGTGCTTTTTCATCTCGGCGCGGTCAATATCCACCATGATGACTTCCGCCGCGCGGGCCCAGGTTTTCCAGTTATAGCCCACCTGGCGGATGGAAATGCGGGTGCCCACAGCCAGAATCAGGTCTGCGTTCTGGATGGCCCAGTTGCCGGGGCGGTCGCCCATATTGCCGGCACGACCGCAGTAAAGCGGGTTTTCGTCCTCGATCAGGTCCACGGCGTTCCAGTAGGTCACAATGGGGATGTTCAGCTTTTCCGCCACGGCGCGGAACGCTGCGTACCCGCCGGAAAGCCGGATGCCGTATCCGGCGTGGAGCACCGGGCGCTTGGCGTTGCGGATCTTTTCCAGCACCATCTGCACGGTGGCATCGTCCACCGGGGGCGGCAGCCGGGCATCGTCCTGCGCCGGGTCATAGCCGGGCAGGCTGTCGGTTTCAATGTAGCCGCCCTGATAGTTGACCGGGATATCGATCCACACCGGGCCGGGGCGGCCGGTGGTTGCCAGGTGCCAGGCTTTTTCCAGCACATAGCGGATCTGGTTCGGGTCTTCCAGCATGGTGGCGTATTTGGTCATGGGGGCAACAGATTTGGTGATATCGTATTCCTGGTCGCCCACCGCGCGCAGGGGCAGGCCATCGGTAAACTGCGCGGCATAGCGGGCCGTGGTATCGTACCGAACCTGGCCGGAGATTACAAACATCGGGATAGAATCCAGCCAGCCGCCAACCACGCCGGTCAGCGCATTGGTGCCGCCGGGACCGGTGGTAACGCAAAGTGCCGCAATTTTGTTATCAATGCGGGCGTATGCTTCCGCCGCAATGGCGCTTGCCTGCTCGTGATGATTATAGGTAACGTGCAGCGCCGGGTGGTGGCCCAGTGCATCATTCAGATGCATGGCGCCACCGCCCACCACGCTGAACACATCCGTAACGCCGTGCGCCGCAAGAAAATCGGCCACATAATCGGCCAGACGCTGTTTCATTGAGGGTGTCCTCCTTTTATTTGTTTTTAATCGAATAATCCATTGTGGCCTTTTTGCTATGTGAACCCTTGAAACTATCTCCTTCTTATTTCAATTTCCTTTTAGATGTATTGAAAACCGCCTAACCACATGCCCACCATTAACAAGCTCTGTAAATCGTATTTGACCAATTTCATCTCAGATGCAGCATGAATTTCCATAGGTTTCTTTCCTATTCAGTGTAAACACGATCTGGTTTCTCTTCTGCCTTTATTTTATATACAGACACATCGCCGAACTCACCAATTAATTCATATTGCATTGGCAGGATTTCATCGAACATATTTTCAATTTTGCGCTGTTCAAGTGGTTTTCCATCGCGGAATTCCCTCTCGTGGACTTCTTTGCAATACGGGATATCCTTCCAAACCACAATATCCGGCAGCTTTTCCTTCAACAATTCCTTTTCTTCTTGCACGTATTTGTCATCTACTACATCGTAAAACAAAACGGGGACAAAAGTGTTCATATTATAGTTATCCGTCAGGATATTGAAAATTTTTACGTAAGGGTACCCAAAGATGACAGCATCTTCCGTCGTGTTTTTTTCAATCAGTTCCGTAACGCCCTCAAACATTTCTTTATCTTCTTTGGAGAATTTGACCCCCTTCAGTGCAGGAATGTCCGTAGTGTACGTCTTGAGATTTCGGGGTTCTTCCTCAGTGCCCCACCATGAGTACGAACAGATTACTTTTTGCGCCATACAACTGATTGACATCAGCAAACAACCAACAACTACAATACCCCGGACAGCAAATTCATTCCAAACATCTGCACCACAGAAAGAAAGTGCTGCGGCCAAAATGACCGGAACTGCAATCATTGTACAGAAATACGGAATGCCACTTGTGCCGGATGACATAATGCCGGAATACATCGTACTAAGTGCCGCACAGTACAGCCAGAACAGGCTTTCCTCATGGCGCCTTTTTTCTCTTCTCCCTAGTTTTGCGCCCCAGTGGATTAATTGTATAATTGTCAGCAACAGAACCACATAGTAGAATTTATTTTGTACCGCCTGCCAAACATTCGTATCATGGTACAGATTCCGAAGGAAGTCATTACTGTCAGGGTTTGCTCCGCCACAGAAAATAAAGGTTGTTATCCATGTAAAAATCAGCAGCAAACCGCCACCTGCTTGGAACAGGACATGTCTACTAGGTACATTCTCTTTTAGACGGAAATATAGCAACAGCCCTACCAGCGCTATATCAATCAGCAGGATCACTTGCATCTCGCGACTTTTTTCCAGCACCTCTAAAAACGAGGATATTTCGTTTCCATAATTGATATAGAGCAAAAAGAACAACAGTGGGAGCAGCACGGATTGGGCCCGGATCGCTTTCCCTCTAAAAGCCGCTTCATCCGTGTTTACCGCAAGAAGCATCGCTATTATAACAATCAACCAATTTCGGACGTTTGTAACCGCCGTAAAAAGGCCGCCAAATAAAATAGTAAAAATGGAACCCTTGCCGCCTGTGTGCATGAATACCTGCTCCACAAACGGAAAGAATGCTCCATTAGCCAGCAGATAAACCGTTGCGATGGCCAGTGGAACTATGGCACCAGCAACTACAAAAAGGCAATACCAGCCAAAGCGTGCATCTTTTTTCCTGCTGCAATAAAATGCAAGGGCCACAAAATACACAATACCCGATGCCAAGAAGATTGTTTGCTTATTCAGAAAAATCAGTCCCAGCACAAAGCCTGCCCCAAAGAGTTTGGTGTAGCGCTGCTTGTTTGTGTTTGCCTCATGAAAGGCGATCACACAATATGAGAGGATCACCGAAAGTAGGATAACCGTTTGGTTGTAATCTCCCAACAGATCATAGACAGATGCCGCACAGAGCATGATCGAAAACAGGCATGCCACAAACGCGCTGACCATGTTGATGTAGCGCGAAATCAGGCGGAACAGCAATGTAAAAATAGCTGCGCGTTGCAACACCCACCAAAACCGATATACTAAAAGACTTCCAAAAGAGAGTTTCCAAAAAACAGCATCGACCAGTAGGTTCAGCGGGGGCAAATAGTAATAGAAATCCCGATATGGCACTTTTCCATGCCATATAAGCTCTACATAGTTGACGTTCCAGCCTTCGCTAATGGGAAATGTATTATCGGCGTAAATTGCTGAATAACATACCACCGCCAAGAAAATTCCAATCGACAGCATATTTTTTATGGTACTTATTTTATGTGCCAGTATTTTCTGCGCTTTTGGCGGCACAGCTGCTTGCATTGGTCCTCACATTCCTTCCTTTTTGCCATTGTGTTTTCTGTGCATAGCAAACTTTCCACATGGACATCTATATACTTTAAAGCCAATTTGGCTTTTTCGTTTATCTTTCCTTAAATGTCCACAACTTGTTGATGATAAAATTGAGCGGAATCGTGACCAGCAAATTTACAATCGGCGCAATCGTTTTGCTTACGCTGAAGAACGTAACCTCTATCCAAAGCAAAACATTAGAAAGGATCGACGTGCCGCCGTAGCTGACATATGTTTTTCCAAGGCGTTTCAGTTTACTGCGCCAATCGTTTGCATTCCCGGTAAACACAAACTTATCGTTCCAAAAAAAGGCATTGGCAATGCTCAGAATTGTTCCCAGAACGCTGCCTACCATATACAGGTCTGGGCTGATCCACAAAAAGATATAATACACCGCCATCGATACCGCCGTGTTGCTTACGCCAACAAGGCCAAACTTGATAAACTGTGCAAGCAGCGCAACAAATTCCTTTTTGCTTTTTGCTCCCAACAGTGCCAACAATTTCTGCATGGATCCCGTTCCTTTATTATTCTTTATAAGCAATCAAAAAAGCAAAGCCTGTATTGATAATTTACCGCAGTGCAGCAGCCATTTTTTCTTATCAGCACGGCTTTGCTTTTTCTTATTGATTCATCTTATCAGCGCTTTTTACTGGTTCACCGCTTCAATAATGATCTTCGCCATATAGTCGATCATCTCATCGGTCATGCCGGGGTACACACCGACCCAGAAGGTGTTGTTCATGATAAAATCAGTGTTGGTCAGCTCCCCTGCCACGCGGTAGGCGTCGGTGCCGCGGATCTGGTCAAAGCAGGGGTGCTTGATCAGGTTGCCGCTGAACAACAGGCGGGTCTGGACGTTGTGGTCCTCAATATAGCGGGTCACGGCGTTGCGGTCCAGGCCGGATTCCGGCTTGACTGAAATCAGGAAGCCAAACCAGGACGGGCGGCTGTTGGCGGCCGGTTCCGGCAGGATCAGCTTATCGGCGGCCGGTTCCAGGGCTGCGCGCAGGCGGTCCCAGTTATGGCGGCGGCGCTCGATAAAGCTGGGGAACTTTTTCAGCTGTTCGCAGCCGATGGCGGCCTGCATATCGGTCACTTTCAGGTTATAGCCAAAGTGGCTGTAAACGTACTTGTGGTCATAGCCTGCGGGCAGTTCGCCATACTGACCGTCAAAGCGGTGGCCGCAGAAGTTATCATGGCCGGACGGGCAGATGCAGTCGCGGCCCCAGTCGCGGTAGCTCTTGATCAGGCGGTTCAGCAGCGGGCTGTTTGTATACACGCAGCCGCCCTCGCCCATCGTCATGTGGTGCGGCGGGTAGAAGCTGGAGGTGCCGATATCGCCCCAGGTTCCGGTAAAGCGGATTTCGCCGTTGATGGTGTACTGGGTGCCCAGGGCATCGCAGTTATCCTCCACCAGCCAGAGGTTATGGGCATCGCAGAAGGCTTTGACGGCGGACAGGTCAAACGGGTTGCCCAGGGTATGGGCGATCATGACTGCCTTGGTCTTGGGGGAAAGAGCGGCTTCCAGCTTGGTCACATCAATGTTGTACTGCGGCACGGTTACATCCACAAACACCGGCACAGCGCCATACTGCAGCGCCGGGGTAACAGTGGTGGGGAACCCGCATGCCACAGTGATGACCTCATCGCCCTTTTTGATCTGGCGGTCGCCCAGTTCCGGGGCGGTGAGCGCCATAAAGGCAACCAGGTTGGCGGAGGAGCCGGAGTTGACCAGGTTGGCGAACTTTACGCCGATCCACTTGGCAAACTCTTTTTCAAATTCATCCGCAAAGCGGCCTGTGGTCAGCCAGAAATCCAGCGTTGCATCGGTCAGGGCGCACATTTCTTTTTCATCAAACACGCGGGATGCATAAGTAACGCGGTCGCCGGGCTTGAAATCCGCCTTTTTCTCCTTAAAGTCATGGTAATATTCTGCCACCAGCGCCTTGATCTGCTCGCGGGCTTCGGCCTCATTGCTCCAATTTGCCATCGTCTGCTCCCTTACTCACTCAAAAATTCCTTGATTTCTTTGTCCATCTCCGCCGGGATATCCCCGCCGGAAAGCCATACCTTGCTGAACGCAACGGTCTTTTGCATACATTCCGCCATATGCCAGCGCGGTTTCCAGCCGAAGGTGGATTTCAATTTGCTGCAATCCAGCTTCAAAAAGTTTGCTTCATGCGGGGCGTTTGCCTCAGCGCGGTTTTCCCATGCAGCACCATCGCCCCACGCCTGGCAGAACAGGTCTACCAGGGTGCCGGTCGTCACACAGTCGCAGTCATCCGGGCCGACGTTATAATAGCCGGCGTACCGGTTATCCTCATACTGGCGCTGGGCGATCAGCAGGTATGCCGCCAGCGGTTCCAGCACATGCTGGTATGGGCGGGTGGAATACGGGTTGCGCACACCGATGCTCTCCCCTTTTGCCATGGCACGCACACAGTCCGGGATGATGCGGTCATTGGCAAAATCGCCGCCGCCAATCACATTACCTGCGCGGGTAGTGGAGATGGCCACGCTGCCATCCGCAAAAAAGCTGTTTTTATAGCTGTGGGTCACCAGCTCCGAGCAGCTTTTGCTGTTGGAGTAGGGGTCGAAGCCGTCCAATGGTTCGTTTTCGCGGTAGCCCCAGCACCATTCATTATTCTGGTACACCTTATCTGTCGTCACGTTCAGCACAGAGCGCGGTGGGGTTTGGGCGGTACGCACACATTCCAACAGGTTCACGGTGCCCATCACATTGGTTTCATAGGTATAGCGCGGGTCCTTGTAGCTGTCCCGCACAATGGGCTGAGCCGCCAGGTGCAGCACAATTTCCGGCCGAGCGGCATCAAAGGCCGCTTTCAGGCTGGCAAAATTGCGGATGTCGCCGATCACGCTGGTCATTTTGCCTTCCAGCCCTGCCAGAGAGAAGAGGTTGGGGGTTGTGGGCGGTTCCAGGCTGTAACCCGTTACCACCGCACCGACCCCCACCAGCATGCGGCAGAGCCAGCTGCCCTTAAAACCGGTATGCCCGGTTACAAACACGCGTTTGCCGCGGTAAAATTCCAAGCTCATTGTTGGTTCCACACTTCCCAGGGCGCACAGCCGGACGCCCACATTTTTTCCAGCATACTTTTTTCGCGCTCGGTATCCATGCACTGCCAGAATCCGCGGTGCACATAGCTCATCAGCTGGCCTTTGGCCGCCAGCTCGCGCAGCGGGGTCTGCTCAAAAATGGTATCATCGCCGCTGATGGTATCAAACACTTCCGGTTCCAGCACCATATAGCCCGCATTGATGATAGCCCCATCGTTGATGCTCTTTTCGCGGAAGGCCTGTACAGTGTTATCCTGGCCGATATCCAGCACGCCTTTCTGCTGTTCCTGCACAACGGCGGTCAGGGTGGCTAGCTTGCCATGCTGCTTATGGAACTTGACCAGTTCGGCAATGTTCACATCACAAACGCCATCACCATAGGTCATCATAAAGGTTTCGTTGCCGATATATTTCTGCACCCGCTTGATGCGGCCGCCCGTCATCGTGTTCAGGCCGGTATCCACCACCGCCACGCGCCACGGCTCGGCGTGCTGGTCATGCACGATCATCTTGTTGCCCTGGGTGAAGTCAAAGGTCACATCACTGGTATGCAGGAAATAATCCGCAAACCACTCCTTGATCATATGCTGTTTGTACCCGGCGCAGATCACAAAATCATTAAAGCCATAGTAAGAATACTCTTTCATGATATGCCACAAAATGGGCATACCGCCGATTTCGATCATCGGTTTCGGCTTGAACTTACTTTCTTCCGAAATGCGCGTGCCATAGCCACCGGCAAGAATTACAACTTTCATATTTTTCACTCCCGTAAGCCTGCAGCGGAACCCTGCTTGCAGTCCCGCAAAAACTGTCCGCCCCACCAGCATTTCAACCGCCGGACAGTTTGGTACACACCCAGCTTATTTTTTATTACTATGATAGTATATCATTTTCACGTATTCAGTGCAACCGTTCCAGGAAATTTATCGCACTTAGTAGGCATGCTTTTTATTCCGCGTTTTGCTCTTTGTTATCACATTTTAACGCCGCTTCTGTTGCCGCTGTGCAAACAATATTCTTTACGTTTTTTCGTGCGTATTATGCCCCCGCGGGGCGGCCCACTTTACATTAGTAGGCAAAACAGGTATAATAGTTTAGTTAATCTGTGATATTGCGCCATTTTGCTGTATTGCGGATGCAGGCGGTCTTATTTTATCCTTGCTGCCTGTGGATTTTTTGCGGCACGCCGTGCGTTGTGCGGTACCGCTCCTATTAGGTCTGGAGGTTGCGCTCATGGGGCTGCAAAGCCTGCAATACTGTGCATTTTTGGTGGTTGTGGCTGCCGTTTACCTGCATTTGCCGGTGCGCATGCAGCCGGTGTTTCTGCTGGGAGCTTCGTGGGTGTTTTATGCGCTGGCCATGCCAGCCATGCTGCCGGTCACCATTGCACTGGCGGTGTTCACCTACCTGTGCGGCCGCGGCCTTGCCTGGCGGGGCGGCGCACACAAAACCGCCTTTTTGCGCCTTGGCGTGATCGGTATGCTGGGCATTCTGGCCTTTTTTAAGTATAATGGCCTGTTGGGCGGGGTGCTGCACGGCTGGCGCGCGGTGGCCATGCCGCTGGGCATCAGCTTTACCAGTTTTGCCGCAATCGCCTACCTGATCGACGCCACCCGCGGCGACTGCGAGGTGGAAACCAGCTTTATCCGGCTGGCGCTGTTCCTCAACTTTTTTGCCACCGTCACCCAGGGGCCCATCTGCCGCGCCGGTACGCTGCTGCCGCAGTTGAGCGCCGAGCACCGCTTTGATGCCGCCCGCACGGTGCGCGCTTTGCGGCTATATGCGCTGGGGCTGTTCAAATACATTGCCGTGGCGGATGTGCTGAACATGGTGGTGGATACGGTTTTCCCCCACTATGCGGATTACAGCGCCCCCATGCTGATTTTTACCGCGGTGATGTACACTTTTTATCTGTATTTCAGCTTTTCCGGCTATTCCGAGATTTCCCGTGCCACCGGCCTTGTGCTGGGGCTGGACCTGCCGGAAAACTTTAAGACCCCGTTTTACGCCACCAACTTTTCTGGCTTCTGGAGCCGCTGGCACATCTCGTTTTCTTCCTGGCTGCAGGATTATCTCTTTATGCCGCTGGCCTGGGCAGATCTTGGCCGCTTTGGCCGCCTGCCCACCGAGCTGTGCGTGTTCTGCGTGTTCTTTGCTTCCGGCTTCTGGCACGGCAGCACCGCGCCATTCATCATCTGGGGTCTGCTGCAGGCGGTTTACCGCGTGGGCGAAGAGCTGCTGCACCGCCGCTTTGGCAAACCCAAAAAGCGCGGCACCCCGGCCCGTGTGCTGTGGGGCAAGCGGGTTGTGGTGTTTGTTTTGTGGACCATCAGCATGGTGTTCTTCCGCGTGGGGTCCGGCAACCTTTCCGGCATGGCCGAAAACCTGGGCGTTGGCGATGCTTTCGTCTACCTGGGCCGCTGCCTGATGAACAGCTGGTCCCCCGCCCGCTTTGCCGGGGAGCTGTACAGCACAGCGTATACCGGCTTTTACGCCAATACCATTATGGTAGCGGCTTATTGGGCGTTCGCTGCGCTGGCGCTGGCGCTTGGCATCTGGCTGGATCACCGGCGCAATTTTGCCTGCAAAAACAAACCGGCTGAGGTTGCCCTGGCAAGCGCCAAGCACCGCAATGCGCTGTATGTTGTTTTGATCGTTTTTATCCTGGTGGGGTACATCATGCAGAGTGGCGGCTTTAACGCCAACGCGTTCGGCCCCTATGCAGGGTTTTAATCTTATGGAAAAAAGGAGATTTCCGGCGTGAAGCATATCATCAAAAAATTGGCGCTGCTGTTCGTGCCGGTCTATCTGTGGTTTGCCTTTTTTGTGGCGTTTGAGCCAAACAATTATTTTGGCATCAAAAAAACTGCCTCTTCCAGCCAGCCGGTGGCCCGTGTGCGCGCTTATGAGCAGAGCCCCGGCACCAACCTGATCATCGGGGACAGCCGCCTGGCCCACTTTGATATGGACCTTGTGGATTCCCTGACCGGGCAAAGCTGGCAGAACCTGGCCTTTGGCGGTGCTTCCCTGAAGGAATGTGTGGACCTTGCCAACTATGTGCTGGATTCCGGCAACCAGGTGGACCGCATTCTGTTTGAGCTTTCGTTCTACACCTTAAACAGCAGCTATAACACCGACCGTTTTTCGGCGCTGGAAGCTACCCTGCGCAACCCGCTGGCCTACTGTCTGAACCTGGAATACAACGTGAACGCCCTGACCGTGTTTATGGACACCGTAAAGGGCACGCCGGACACCATTGAATCCGGCGACTGGACCGCGGCGGATTACCTGGATGATGCTGAGAACACGATTCCGCTGCACAAAAAGCTGTATGAGTACCCGGCGCTGATCACCACCCGCTGCCAGAACTGGACACTGAATGAAACCGAGCTGGCGGAGTTTTTGGCTATGGCCCAGCGCTGCGCAGACCGCGGCGTGGAGCTGACCATTGTGCTGCCCCCCATGGCCGCCAATGTGCGCACCGAGGTATGCGATGCCTTTGGCATTACCGCCGTGATGCAGGACGAAGTTCTGCCGCTGTTGGAAAAGCAGAATTTTACCGTGCTGAATTACGAATGGGGCACCAGCTGCATTACCGATGATGACACCCAGTTTTTTGACGGGTTCCACCTGGACGAAAAATACGGCCTGCCGGACTGGACAGCCGAACTGTTTGATGATATGCAGCGCTGATGCTGCCCCACCCCAAAAAGGAGGTCCCCTGTGGCACTGGACTTTTTGATTTTGTACGAACACACCGTTCGGGAATATGAGAGCGATCTTTTGCTCAAATTGGAGCTGGAGCGCCGCGGCTACACCGTGCGCATCCGCCAGCTGCTGGATGCCAAAGATCTGCGCCTGTTTGGCAAAGACAAGCCGGAAGTTCTGGTTGCCAGCTGCATGTATGACAACGAAGCCATCAACAGCCATGTGTACAACAACATTGGCAAATGCAACAAGATCGTCAACCTGCACTGGGAGCAGATGCTCTCCGACACGCAGGAGGAGGGCGATTGGTTCAACATGAACGGCAACGCCAAGCGCTGCGTGCAGACTTGCTGGGGCCAGCGCACTGCCCAGCGGTTACAGGCCCATGGCATGGATGCCAAGAACACCCCCGTGACCGGCGCTGTGATGATGGACTTTCTGCGGCCGGAGTTCAAGGGCTACTTTAAGGATAAGGAAACCCTGTGCAAGGAATTCGGCCTTGACCCCGCCAAACAGCTGCACCTGTACATTTCCAGCTTTGGCTATGCCAGCATGACCGACCAGGAAGTGGCCGAGCTTTCCAAAATGGCGGGAACGGATTTTTCCGGCTTTGCCCGCACCAACCGCGTTTCGATGGAAAAAACGCTGGCCTGGTTTGACCGCTACCTGGGTGACCACCCGGAGGTGGAACTGGTATACCGCCGCCACCCCAGCGAATGGAAATGCAAAGCCCTGGACGAGCTGGCCGCCAAACGCCCCAACTTCCATGTGATTTTTGCGGATTCCGTCAAGCAGTGGATTGTGGCGGCGGATTCCATCTCCATCTGGATGAGCACTGCTGTGGCCGAAGTATACATGGCGGGCAAAAGCTGCCATATCCTGCGCCCGGTGCCCATCGAGCACGAGTATGACCCCGTCATCTACAAGGATGCTCACTATGTGACTAGCTACCCGGAGTTTGCCGCTGCCATGGCGCAGCCGAACCCGCCGTTCCCCATTGCACGGGATGTGATTGAGGGCTATTTTGACCCCTCCACTGCCCCGGCCTACAAGCGGATGGCCGACCTGCTGGAGGAAGTGTACAAAAATCCCCCGCGGGATGAACCGATGGGGCCCGGCTTTACGCCGCACTTTAACCTGCTCAAGTTCTGCGCACTGGCGGGGGTACACATGCTGTACCGCCACAAGTGGGAACCCAAACGGGTGTTTGCCTTCTGCCCGCCGCTGGCCAACTTTGCCCAGCGCATTTACGGTTATGTGGACAAAGCCTATATCCCGCCGGAGGAGATCCAGCGCATGGAAGCGCGCATCCGGCCATATGTAAAATAAAGTTGTTTTTCCGGCGCGCTGCGGTGCGCCCGCTGCAAATGGGAGCCTGCCATGTCTGAACCGAAAAAAACTGAAAGCTTTGCCGGAAATGTGATGAAATACTCCATTGCCACCTACCTTGGCTTTGGCATTTCCGGCGCAGCGCTTATCATCAAGGGCGTCCTGCCCGCCGAAAGCTACGCCGTTCCTGCTTCCTTCATGGCATACACCATGTCGCTGATGAATGTGGGCATGCTTGGGCTGGACCAAAGCCTGCTGCGCTTTTACCACGAACCGCCTGCCGGTTCCACCGGGCGCAGCATGTTTGCCGCGTGTACCCGGCTTTCGGTGCTGGTCATGCTGCTGGTGGGCGGCATCGGCAGTATCTTTTTCGCCAAGCCGCTGGCGGCGGCCTTTGGCCTTGGGGCCAACGGTGCCGGGCTGGTGCCGTTTTTGTTCCTGAACGCTGCTCTGTACATGCTGGTGCGTTACCTCAACGTGCTGCTCCGGCTGGAAAACAATGTGCGCGCCTACACCACCGAAACGCTGTGGATGCAGGCCTGCCTGAACCTGATCTACCTGCTGCCCGGCTTTGTTACCCAGGACGCCCGCGCTTTTGTACTGGGTGCGGTGTGCAGCTTTGCGGGGGTCGCAGTGTTCTATTGGCGGCGGGCTTCTAAAGGTCAAACGAAAGAGGCCCCTGTGCGCGGCCTGCGCCCCTATGCCCACATTTACCGGGCGGCACTGCCTTACGGCATTGTGTTGGCACCTGCGGCCATCCTGATCCCGCTGTACCGCGCCATCTGCCTTTCTTTTTTAGGCAATTACGCCCCCGCGGCGGAGCAGGGTTCGTTTGATTTCGCCTACACCCTGGCCCAGCTTGTCACCACCATTCAGGCCGGTTTTTCCACCTACTGGGGCCCCTATGTCTACGCGCATTACCGCACCGAGCAGGAGCGCATTGGCCGCATCCATGATCTGCTGAACCTGCTGATCTTCGGCTTTTTCTGTCTGCTGGTCATGTTTGAGGATATCATCTTCATCATCTTCCCGGCCAAATCGGCCTGCCTGCCCTACTTTCCACTGATGATGCTGGCCGTGGTGTTCTCCATCCTGTGCGAAGGCACGGTGTACGGCAACACCATTGCCCGCAAGCCGTTCCAGGATACGATTGGAACCGCCGTGGGCGTTGCAGCCAATATTGCCGTGTGCGCCGTGCTGGTGCCGCGTTTTGGCGTAATGGGTGCCGCAGTCGGCCTGGTAGCGGCCAATGCAACGATGTTTTTGTACCGCACTGTGACCGGGCAGTATTACTACCGCACCATCCCCAGCTTCAGCCGGACGATCTGCGGCTTTTTGCTGGCGGTGGGTGTGGCCGTGATCGGCGTGGTGTTCGCCCACAATTTTATCATCAAGTTTGTTTTAACTGCAGCAATCCTGTTTATTTACTGTAACATTTACCGTGCCCAGCTGTACAAGCTGTGGCAGATCTTTATGGGCTTTGTGCGGCGGTATCTGCTGCACAGCCAAGCATAACTACTGCAAAGGAAAGGTTGTATATCAAGATGAAGCATTGCGGCACACAAGAGTTGACCACCGAGCGGCTGGTCCTGCGTCGTATGACAACCGACGACTGCGAAATGATGTTTGGCAACTGGGCCAATGACCCGGAAGTGACCCGCTACCTGCGCTGGGAGCCCCACCGTGACTGGGTGGTAACGATGGCATATCTGAACGAGATCGTCAAACAATATGACCGCCCGGATTTTTATGATTGGGGCATCTGCGATAAAGTGACCGGTGTGCTGATGGGCAGCATCAGCATTGCCCCCGCCGAATCCTGTGAGCGTGAAAAGCCCTATGCCTGGAAAAACGTGAAAACCGAGCTGCTGGGCGGCATGTATGAGATCGGTTACACCTTGGGCAAAAAGTGGTGGAACCAGGGCTATGCCACCGAAGCCGCCGCTGCCGTGCGCGATTACTGGTTTGGCACGGTTGGCGCGCCCTGGCTGGCCGGGTTCCACGCCAGCCAGAATGTGGCAAGCAGCCGCGTGTTGGCCAAGACCGGCTTCCATTATGACCACGATACCGTTCTGCACCGCTTTGACGGCACCGAGGTGCCCTGCCTGGCCTGGTACCTGCTGAACCCCGGCAGCCAGAAATCCGATGAACCGGCAGCCGCTGCCCCCGCTGTACAGGCAGAACCAACGGAACCAGCGGAGAATGCCGAGACAACCGTCTGACATTCACTCCCCTGCCCCATACTTTTGCTGACCTGGCCGAATACGGCCAGAAAGGACCCCTATGGACGAAATGAAGGACCCCATCACCCTGGACTTTACCGCTACCCAGGCCCCGGCAGAGGACGCCCCTGTTGGGCAGAAGGCTCTGGACAGCGAGCGCCCGCCGGTGCGCGTTGTGCTGCTGGCGCTGGACCAGGGCAAGTTTGACTCCCAGCGCAGCCTGGATGAGCTTGCCGCCTTGGCGGAAGCCAACGGCATGCAGGCCGTTGCTACCGTGTGCCAGAAGCGCAGCACCCCCGAAGCCGCCACCCTTCTGGGGGAGGGCAAAGTGGAGGAAGCGCGCCTGGTATGCCTGAATACCGATGCCGAGGCCGCCATCTTTGACGGCGAGCTGACCGGCAGCCAGATCCGCAATCTGAGCGCGGCTTTGCAGGTGGAAGTGCTGGACCGCACGATGCTGATTTTGGAAATCTTCCGTGCGCGCGCCACCACCAACGAGGGCAAGCTGCAAACTGAGCTGGCCACCCTGAAATACCGCATGCCGCGCCTGCAGGGCCTTGGCGAGGCGCTGAGCCGCCAGGGCGGCGGTGGCGGCGGCGGTGGCGGTGCCCGCCGCGGTGCCGGTGAAACCAAGCTGGAGCTGGACCGCCGCTACCTGCGCAGCCGCATTGAAAAGCTGGAAAGCCGCCTGAAAGAGCTGGAAAAGCGCCGTGGTGAAACCCGCCGCGCCCGCCAGAAAAACGGTGTTCCGGTCATCTCATTGGTGGGCTACACCAACGTGGGCAAAAGCAGCCTGACCAACGCTTTGTGCGGCGCAGAAATTTTTGAAGCCGACATGCTGTTTGCCACGCTGGATCCCACCGCCCGCAAATGCACGCTGCCCAGCGGGTTACAAGTGATCCTGGTGGATACAGTCGGCTTTGTCAGCCGCCTGCCGCATGATTTGGTGGATGCTTTTAAGAGCACACTGGAAGAAGCTGCCTGCTCTGACATCATCTTGAAAATTGCCGACGCCAGCGACAGCGAAGCCGCCGAGCAGCTGAGCGTGACCGATGAAGTGTTGAACGACCTGGGCTGCGGGGATATCCCGCAGGTGACGGTCTACAACAAGTGCGACCGCACCGGTGTTGCCCCCTATGACCCGGATGTGCTGCTGGTAAGCGCCAAGACTGGCTATGGGCTGGACAGCCTGCTGGCCAAGATTGACGAGATTCTGGCACACCGTGTGCGCACCATTGAGGTACTGTTGCCCTATGACAAGCTGGCCCTGGCCGATGTGTTCCGCACCCGCGGCAGCGTTCTGGCTGAAGAATACCGCGAAAACGGCGTGTATTACAAGGCAACCGTAAAGGTGGATGACCTGCACCGGTTTGAAGCGTACCTGCTGTAAGCGCAACCGTTCGCTTTGTGCAAGATAACAAATACTGATTTTATTGCTGATTGTAGACAAAAAGACCTCCATCCCTGCACGGTTCTGTGCTTGGGATGGAGGTCTTTGGTTTATTTGTGTGTACCCTGCGTTACGGCAAAATTATTCCGCCGTCAGCAGTTTAACAGCGCGGGAGGTGCCCAGGCGGTCTGCGCCCAGATCCAGGAACTTTTCCATGTCCTCAACGGTGGAAATGCCGCCGGCTGCCTTGATCTTGCAGCGGCCGCGCACGCAGCGGGCAAACAGCTCAATATCATGGAAGGTTGCACCTGCGGTAGAAAAGCCCGTGCTGGTCTTGATGAAGTCGGCACCGGCTTCCACCACGATATCGCACATCTTCTCTTTTTCTTCATCGGTCAGCAGGCAGGTTTCAATAATAACCTTGAGCACCTTATCCCCCACAGCCCGCTTGACGGCGGCGATATCCTCGCGCACAGCGTCATATTCCTTGTTCTTCAGGCGGCCGATATTGATGACCATATCCACTTCCTCGGCGCCGTTTTCCACAGCGGTCTTTGCTTCAAAGCACTTGGAAGCAGTATCCATTGCACCCAGAGGGAAGCCAACCACGCAGCACACCGCAACACGGCCCGCCATATACTGCACAGCCTGCTTGACATAGCAGGTGTTGATGCAGACGGATGCCGTATGATACTTGATGGCATCATCGCACAGGGCCTGAATCTGGGGCCAGGTAGCCTCCGGTTTCAACAGGGTGTGGTCAACTTTGGAAAGGATTTCCTCCTTGGTGTATTTCATTTGAATTCCTCTCCTTTTTTACAGGTCTTGCACAGGTGCGCCTGGTGCAGGCCGATGGTCGAAAATACAATGGCCGTCAGGCTGACCGTTGCGCCCACAATGCCCAGGATCAGGCCGGTCAGACGGAATGCACCGCCGCGGATTTTGTTTGTCATAAGAAAGCCCTCCTTATCATCGTCGGTTTGGTTGTTTCGGGTTTCTATCTGTTCTGTGTTGTTATTTCTTTTTGAAAATAAACAACTTGCTGAACACATAGTTGGATACAATCACGATAACCTGGCTGAACAGTTTAACACCCATGGCCCACAGGTCAGTGTTGGCTGTGGCAAATGCCACATGCGGTGCCAGCAGGCTGACGCCCAGCCAGATGATGACCTGGTCCATGACCATGGTGCCAATACGGCAGGCCACAAACTGGCCAAACTCCGCCAAAGCAGCCTGGCCGCTGTTTTTGCTGCGGAACACAAAGGTGCGGTTGGTCCAGTAGGCAAACAGAATGCAGATGATATTATCCAGCACATTGCCAATGCCGGTTGCAAAGTCCGTGCCCAGCACAGCCTGGAACACGGCAAACAGCACCAGGTTCAACAGCGTGGCAAGCCCGCCAAAAAACAGGTAGGCAAGCCCCTCATAATATTTTTTAATAAAAGCCCTTAATTTTTCCATGCAGTTTATCCTTTACCACACAGCGCAGGGAGGTTTGCAGCGCTGCTCGCCAGTGTACGCCAGCAGTGCACACTGGCATATAACAAAAGGGGCCCGCCTGTTGCCAGGCAGGCCCCTGCTGCAATTCGGGGATTATTCAGCGTCCTCGGCAGCCTCATCGAGGCAAGCCTTCATGGACAGGCTGATGCGCTTGCGATCAAAGTCAACATTGATCAGCTTAACCTTGACCATGTCGCCGACCTTCAGAACGTCGGAAACCTTGTTCACACGCTCGTTGCTGATCTCGCTGATGTGGACCAGACCGTCAATGCCCGGCAGAATGCGGACAAATGCACCAAACTTGGTGATGGAAACGACCGGAGCCTCGAACTCAGAGCCGATGGGGTACTCGTTCTTGAGCTTCTCCCAGGGGTTGTCCTCTTCCTTCTTGTAGCCCAGGGAAACCTTCTGGTTCTCGGGGTCATAGCTCTTAACATACACTTCGATGGTATCGCCAACGCTGACGACCTCAGAGGGATGCTTGATGTTGTTCCAGCTCAGTTCGCTGATGTGGCACAGGCCATCCACGCCGCCGATATCAACAAAGGCACCGTAGGAAGTCAGGCTCTTGACAACGCCAGTGTACTGCTTGTCAACTTCAACGTTCTTCCAGAACTCATCGCGCTTTGCCTTGTTTTCTTCAGCAGTAACCTTGTTGATGCTGCCGACGATCTTGCGGCCTGCGCACTCGGTGATAACCAGCTTAACGTGCTGGCCAACCAGCTTGGTGTAGTCCTCGTCGCGGCGCATGGTAGCCTGAGAACGGGGAACAAACACACGAACGCCCTTGACGTTGACAACAACGCCGCCCTTGTTGGCTTCCATGACGTCGCCTTCCATAACGGTGCCGTTTTCGGCAGCCTCGGAAACATCCTTCATGCCCTTCTGGGCTTCAAAACGGACACGAGAAAGGGTGTCAACACCTTCCTGGTCATTGGTCTTGACAACAACCAAATCCAGCTCGTCGTCCACCTTAACAAGGTCTTCCATCTTGGCGTTGGGGTCATGGCTCATCTCGCTGAGCTTAACGATACCGGTGTGCTTGGAACCGTCAATACCGACGACACATTCCGTCGGGGAAACGCTGATGACCTTGGCTTTTACGATCTTACCTGCGTACAGGGGCTTTGCTTCGGATGCAGCGAGCATCTCCTCAAAGCTCATGTCGTCACGGATTTCTTCACTCATACAGTTAAGTACCTCCTCAATTATAGACGAAGGCGTTGAAGCCCCGGCTGTTACGCCCACGATCCTGGCACCGTTAAGCCAATCTTTGTCGAGTTCATCAGCTGTCTCCACATTGATAGCTTTGGTATGCCGGGCCGCGACCTGCAACAGCTTTTGGGTATTGGAAGAATGATGACCACCAATGACGACCATATGATCGCATTTTTGGCTGATATCCATAATCACTCCTCCCCTATAGTAACAAAAATATTTTCAGCATCTTCGTGTCTGACTGCTAAAACCACACCTTTTACAAAGTATGCTACAGGGTCGCCCCCTGGACTAATATGGAGAGGAATTACTCGTGCCTTTTTAGTAAAACCCATTTCTACCAAACGTTTTTTACTACTAATCTCTGCGACACAATCTACAAAACCAACTGCACCAAGAGGTACACAGGAAAGAGGCAATTTTTTCATACAACAATCCTCCGAATGGAATTATATATTGTATTATACTTATGAAAAAACTGTTTTGTGCTTATCTAATGTAATTTGTTTTAACTTTTGCTTCAGCAACTGGCTTTTCGATACCGTTATTTTTACCGGCTTCAATACACTTTAAAAGCCAAGCCATATTTTTAGCAAGTTCTCTACAAGTCTGCATACCTTCTTCGTCCTGAACTACTTCAGCTGGTGTGTTACCATGTACCATATTCCAGTAGTTTGAAGATACAACAGGCATATTGTTAATTGTAAAATACTTGTTTACCTGTTCAAAAGTTGATGATGCACCACCACGTCTGCAACTAACAACAGTAGCGCCTGGCTTGTAAGCTAAATCCTTACCGGCTACACCAAAAATCTTGTCAAGGAAATGAGTAAGGCTACCTGTTGCAGAAGCATAGTAAACCGGAGAACCAATTACAAAACCGTCACTTTCAGCACACATATCCTTTACCTTTAAAAGAGTTTCCTTTGAAACATCTTCGCCAACATAGTAAATTTCAGTATCAATACCGAAAGAATTTAAGCTTTTTGCTACTTCTGATAATGCTGTATAAGTACAACCCTTTTCATTTGGACTACCATTCATTAATAATACTTTCATTATATATAACCTCCAATTTTGTTTTTTCGTCCTGTAATTATAACATATTTTCATTTAATTTAAAATATTATATTTTCTGTTGTTATTGCTTTTTTACTGTGATATAATTAAGAAAAAATTTAACTTTTAAGAAAGAAGGTTCTATTACCTATGAAATATGTAGTATTATTATGCGATGGTTGTGCAGATTATCCTGTAAAAGAACTTGGCAACAAAACTCCATTAGAAGTTTCTAAAACTCCTAATATGGATAAACTTGCTAAAACTGCTGTTATTGGTAAGGTAAAGACAGTTGCTGACAATTTAAAGCCTGGTAGCGATGTTGCTAACCTTTCTGTTATGGGTTATGACCCTCAGGTTTGTTATACAGGTCGTTCTCCATTAGAGGCTGGAAGTATCGGTATTGATATGAAGCCAACTGATGTTTCTTTCCGTTGTAATCTTGTTACTCTTTCTGATGAACCAAATTACGAAGATAAGACTATTATTGACTACTGTGCCGGTGATATTTCAACAGAAGAAGCAAAGGTTCTTGTTGATTACTTATGTGAACACTTCAACAACGAAGAATTCCAGCTTTACTCTGGTGTAAGCTACAGACATTGTCTTATTTGGAATAATGGTACTCTTGAAGTTGGTACTCTTACTCCACCTCACGACATTACTGGTAAGCCAATTAAGGAATATATTCCAACTGCACCAAACGCTAAGAAACTTTACGATATGATGGTTAAAAGTTATGATTTATTAAAGGACCACCCTATTAACAAGGCAAGAGTTGAAAAGGGACTTCGTCCTGCTAACTCTATGTGGCTTTGGGGTGAAGGTGTTAAGGCTAGTCTTTCTCCATTTGAGCAGAAATACGGTCTTAAGGGTTCTATGATTAGTGCTGTTGACTTATTAAAGGGTATCGGTAAGTTTGCCGGTATGAATGTTGTTCACGTTGACGGTGCAACTGGTTATATTGATACTAACTTTGAAGGTAAGGCTCAGGCAGCTATTGACGAACTTGCAAAGGGTCAGGATTTCGTATATATCCACGTTGAAGCTCCAGACGAATGTGGTCACAGACACGAAATTGAAAACAAAGTTAAATCTCTTGAATTAATTGACGAAAAAATCCTTGGACCTGTTCTCAATGCTCTTGAACAGTATGACGATTACAAGGTTATGATTTTACCTGACCACCCTACTCCTCTTGATTTAATGACACACACAAACGACCCTGTGCCATTTATGATTTACAAAAAGAGTGCTCCGGCAGCAGGTGGTACATACTCTGAAGAAGGTGCTAAGGAATCTGGTATCTTCATCGAAAACGGTCCTAAGATTATGGAATATTTCATCAATTTATAATATTCAAATTTCAGGCAATATTAAATTTATAAAGGAGGTTCTATTATGGGATTAATAAAAGCAGCTTTTTCATCAATCGGAACTGTACTTGCTGACCAATGGAAAGAATACATCTATTGCGATACTCTTGACGGTGACACACTTATGGCAAAAGGCGAGGTTCGTATAAACAAAGGCTCATCTAATACTAAAAGAAGTGACAACATTATCACTAACGGAAGTAAGATTGCTGTAAATGAAGGTCAATGTATGCTCATTGTCGAAAATGGTAAAATTGTTGATTTTACTACTGAAGCCGGTGCTTATACTTATGACACAGGAACAGAACCTTCTCTTTTTGATAGTGGCTTTTCCGGACTTAAAGAGTCTTTTGCAAAGGTAGGCAAAAGATTTACATTTGGTGGTCAGCCTGAAAATGACCAAAGAGTTTATTTCATTAACACTAAGGAAATAATGAATAACAAAATTGGCATAGGTGATGTACCTTTTAGAGACAGTGAATTTAACTTTACTATTAAAATTCAAGGCTATGGAACATATTCTTACAGAATTACAAATCCTGTTATGTTCTATACTAATGTGTGTGCAAACGTATCTGATGTTTACAAAAAAATATCTATAGATGAACAGCTTAAAACAGAGGTTCAAAGCTCATTACAGCCGGCATTAGGCAGAATTGCTTTAAAGGGTATAGCCTATGACCAGTTACCTCTTTACACTAAGGAAATTGCCAGTGAATTAAATACAGAACTTACAGCTGATTGGAATGAATTAAGAGGAATTTCCATTGTTTCTGTAGCTTTTGCATCAATTACTGTTGATAGCGAAAGTGCTGAAAAAATTTCTCGTATGCAGGAAGC
>OGXI01000471.1_pt1 | contig 35710 bp, 24 predicted proteins | sample 1576221 | NCBI WGS metagenome assembly OGXI01 (sample SAMEA3541523, study PRJEB24748) | human gut metagenome | biome: human gut; feature: human-associated habitat; material: faeces | place: China | collected 2012
GGATTTGTCGCAAGTGCTCTGGCAATCTCTAACTTACGCTGGTCTCCATATGGAAGATTCGATGCAAGAAAATCTGCCTTATCATCAAGTTCAAATACTTTTAAAAGCTCCATTGCCTTCTCGTTCATTTTTCTTTCCATCTTGCGGTACTTTGGCAAACGTAAAATACCTGTCAAAGTGGAATATTTGTATTGATTATGCAGTCCAATCTTTACATTATCAAGAACGGACTGCTGAGAAAACAGACGGATATTTTGGAATGTTCTCGCAATACCTGCTTTGTTAATCTCAATCGTTTTCTTTCCAACTAAGTCTTCTCCATCTAACTTGATGATACCATCTGTTGGTTTATATACGCCAGTCAGCATATTAAATACGGTTGTCTTTCCGGCACCGTTTGGGCCAATGAGACCGTAAAGCTGGCCTTTTTTAATGTTAATTTCAAACTGATCTACGGCACGAAGGCCACCAAAAGAGATACCTAAATTCTTTACTTCAAGTAATGCCATCTTTACTGTACCTCCTCTGCTTTTTCTTTTTTGCCAAACATTCTCTTAAGGGAGTGTTTCTCTCTCCACTCAATTGCCTTTGGTGCCCAGTTAAAGAGCATCATGATAATTAATACAATAGCGTAAATTAACATACGGTAATCAGCAAGTCCACGAAGAACTTCCGGAAGCATTGTAAGAACAACGGCCGCGATAATAGAACCACGGAAACTTCCCATTCCACCTAAGACAACAAATACAAGAATCATGATGGACATGTTGTAACCAAAGTTTGCAGGAAGGGCTGTTAATGTAGAAAGATTGTGTGCATAAAGAACACCACCTGCACCAGCAATAGCTGCAGAAATAGTAAATGCCATCAGTTTATACTTTGTAATATTAATACCTACAGACTCTGCTGCGATACGGTTATCACGAATCGCCATAATCGCACGTCCTGTTCTTGAATTCACAAGGTTAAAGGATACAAAAAGGCTGATTAAAATAATAATAATACCAACAACAAAGGTAGACTGGTTTGGTGTACCAACGATACCTTTTGCACCGTCAATAATCATTTTTCCATCTGCCTGCATATTTAAAGAGGCACTATCCTTAATGGAAAAATGGAATCCCCTGCTGTCTCTTCCAAGATACATAACGTTAATTACGTTCTTGATAATTTCACCGAATGCCAGTGTTACGATAGCAAGGTAGTCACCGCGAAGACGAAGAACCGGAATACCGATTAACCATCCAAATATTGCTGCAACAACAGTACCAATAAGAATTGCTAAAATAAAACGAAGTGTCTCATTCATTCCTGAAGTCATCATGCATTTGGAAAATACTGCACTGGAGAATGCACCAACACACATAAATCCTGCATGACCAAGACTCAGCTCACCAAGATATCCTACACAAAGATTTAATCCGATCGCTACGATAGAATAAATGCAAAGCGGAACAAGAAGTCCCTGCATCAGACTCGACATCATTCCGGTGGATACCATAACCTCTACAATAATAAATACTGCGATTACCATAGCATAGGTAATCAACATACTTTTTGTCTGTTTGTTCATACTTTTTAAATTTGCTTTTTTCATTTCTTATGCCACCTACACTTTCTCCTGAACCTGCTTGCCAAGAAGTCCCGTAGGTTTTACTAAAAGTACGATAATCAATACGGCAAATACGATTGCATCGGATAACTGAGAAGAAATATATGCTCTTCCTAAAATCTCGATTACTCCCAATAAAATACCACCAATTAATGCTCCAGGAATAGAGCCGATACCGCCAAATACCGCTGCGGTAAACGCCTTAATACCAGGCATCGCACCCGTGTAAGGAGACAGGGTTGGGTAAGCGGAACATAATAACACACCTGCAATAGCTGCTAATCCGGAACCGATAGCAAATGTAAGGGAAATTGTCTTGTTTACATTCACACCCATGAGCTGTGCTGCGTCTTTATCTTCAGATACGGCAAGCATTGCCTGACCGGATTTAGACTTTTTAATAAAAATCATTAACGCTGCCATGATAATAATACAACTGATAACAGTTGCGATTGTTACACCAGAAATTGTAAGGTCTCCACCTGCAAGCTTAATTGTAGGGATACTTACAACCGATGTAAAGGACTTTGTATCTGCACCAAATAAAATTAATGCGAAGTTCTGCAGAAAATAGCTGACACCGATTGCTGTGATTAATACGGCAAGCGGGGAAGCCTTTCTCAGTGGTTTGTACGCAATTTTCTCGATAACTACACCAAGTACTGTACAGCCGATTACCGCTGCAATAATACTTACGGTAGAGTTTAAATGAAAGCTGCCCATTAAAACGAAAACGATATAGCAGCCAATCATGATAACATCGCCGTGAGCGAAGTTCAGCATCTTAGCGATACCGTATACCATAGTATAGCCAAGGGCAATAATTGCGTAAATACTTCCCAGGCTGATACCATTTATCAAATATGATATAAAACTCATATGTTTTCCTCCGTGCCGTCCTTACGGCTTTTCTAAAAAACGAAAAACTTCTCTAAACCAAAAAAGGAGCTACCCGCAGGTAACCCCTTCCCTGGGCTATATTATTTAATCCAAATCACTTAAGAATTACATTGCCTTGTAAGCACCGTTCTTAATAATAACAGCCTTAGGAGACTTAGTTACTTCTCCGCTTTCATTCCATGTAAGACCATCTTTTCCGCCGGTAAGACCCTGCATCTTAATCTTAGTCATCGCACCTTTTAATGCGTCACACATATCAGAAGCACTCATATCAGGAGTTGCTTTAGATTCTTCGATTGCTGCCTTTAATGCGTAAACAGCATCGTAAGAGTCTGCTGCGAACTGGTTAGGAGTATCTTTATATTTTTCTTTGTAAGTCTTTACAAAGTTCTGAACTGCTTTATCTTTTGCATCTGCTGCGAATGGTGTTAAAAGCATAACCCCTTCAGCTAACTTCGTATCAAAGTTCTCTACAGTAAGGATACCATCCATTCCGTCTACACCGAAGAATTTAGGTTTATATCCCATAGTATCTGCCTGTTTTAAGATAATAGAAGCTTCCTGATAGTAAATAGGTAAGAAGAGTAAATCGGCACCTGCATCTTTTGCTTTCTGAAGCTGTGTTCCAAAGTCTGTCTTAGAATCTGCTGTAAATGCTGCTTTAGAAACAATCTGCAGTCCTTTATCCTTAGCTTCTGCTTCAAACTTCTCTTCGATACCTGAAGAATATACATCAGAACTATCATAGATAATACCAATCTTCTTAGCAAGCTTATTCTCTGCAATATACTGAGCAGATGCAATACCCTGGTTAGGATCTGTAAAACACACCTGGAATATATTACCGTTTCCACTGGAGAGTACATCTGGTGCAGATGCAGATGGAGTAATCTGGAACATATTATCAGAAGCTGTCTTACCTGCTACTGCGATACATGGGGCAGTTGTTGTTGTTCCTACTAACATCTGCATACCCCAGTCTTTTAATGTATTATAGGCATTCACCGACTTCTCCGCATCATTCTGATCATCTTCAAAACGATACTCAATCTGCTTTCCGTTAATACCACCTGCCGCATTAATCTCATCTACTGCAATCTGTGCTCCGTTCTTTACGGCTGTTCCGTAAATGGCAGTTGCACCGGTAGTCGGTCCAATACCGCCAATATAATATTTATCCGCATCCTTTTTCGATGAAGATCCTGAATTACTTCCACATCCTGTTAATGCAGTTACTGCCATCGCAGCGACTAACATTACACTTATAAACTTTTTCATTATCTTTTCCTCCTTTATAATATATAATGAAAAATATATCTTTAATGTATCAACTCAATGTCAAGTATTCTGATTCCACTACCACTTTGTCAATACCTTAGATATTTTTATGGACTTTATTTTACTACACTAAAGCAATAAAATCAAGTTCTTTTGAAGGATTAAAAAATTTTTTTGCATATTTTTTTGTTTTTGGCTTCATTTTTCACTTTTTATCTCATAGGCAGCCCTCTGTTTCTCCACGATCTAAATTCATGTATACGATACACTTCCTATAGAAAACACACAAATCTGCTCTCTGATACCTTAATATTTTGAATGTTATTTATAAAATAAAACAACTCCGCTCGCAAAAACAGATAGGAACAACCTGCTTTATGAGCGGAGTTTGAAATAATTACTTTTTTGACGGAAAATCAACCTTACCAGTCAAACAGTTTAACACATTACATTAATGAGAGAGGATTTCCGTTCCATCTTCCGTCACCAAAATTGTGTATTCCCACTGTGCGGAAGGCTTACCATCTTCTGTGCGGATTGTCCAGCCGTCATCTTCGTCTTCCCATACGTCTGGTTTTCCCATATTTACCATTGGTTCAATCGTAAATGTCATTCCCGGCACAAAAAGAATGCCTTCATCTGGTTCACCGATATGATTGACCCATGGTTCTTCATGGAACTGTACACCACATCCATGTCCTCCGATTTCTCTTACAACACTGTATCCATTCTCTACAGCATGTTTATTACAGACATACCCCATATCTCCCATCGTTCCCCAAGGCTTTGTTGCCTCAAGCGCAAGATCGACACATTCTTTTGTTACACGAACAAGCTTTTTCTTTTCTTCAGAAACCTCACCGATGCAGAACATTCTTGATGCATCACCGAAATATCCATTATAAATTGTCGTACAGTCTACATTCAGAATCTGTCCACTTTTTAAAATCTGGTCATCACTTGGAATACCGTGACACACTACATCATCAATAGAAATGCAAACGCTCTTTGGGTATCCCTGATAACCAAGGCATGCTGGAATTCCACCGATTTCTCTTGTGTACTCTTCAATAAGACGATTCAACTCTCCTGTACTTACTCCCTCCTTTACATAAGGAGTAATAAAGTCAAGCACCATCGTATTCTTCTTACCTGCTTCGCGTATTCCTTCTATCTGTTCCGGTGTTTTGATCATAGAATGATCTGGCACTTCGTATCCTCTATTCCAGTAATCTTTGATACGATTATCAAAGGACATATGACATGCCTTATATTTTCTTCCACTGCCACACCAGCATTTATCATTTCTTCCTATCTTCATTTTGATCCTTCTTTCTGTATCATTCCTCAAATTTATTGAGCGACCGTAGCTATTTTTTCTTCTACCGTCACCACATATCGTATATTAAGCTACTTATTCTTATTTTGCAATATTTATTTCATTTTGCCTATCTATTTGGGATAAATGCAGATTTTCGCATTTTTATCTACTGTTTTCATAATCTTTTTCATATACTTTTCTTTCACTGCAACACAACCTCCCGTATACGGATTGCTTCCTGTACAATGTAAGAAAATAGCTGCCCCTTTTTTATAGATGCATTTTTTATTATAATCGATTGCCAATGCATAATTATAATGCGGTCTGTAACGGATGAGATGTTCCCCCGCGTGGCTTGCCTTTACTTTTCGAATATCTATCATCTGATTATAATACTTTCTGTCCGCACTCCAGTACAGATAAGAATTTAACTTTATGTATTTTATCTTGCTTCCTGGATTACTTTTAATTCCAAATGCTTTTGTAAAGCCGTAGGTGCCGGTCGGTGTTTTCTTATCACCTTCACGCTTTTTATTTATTCCATTCTTTCCAACATAACCGGCACAGGCAAATACTTTTTTAAACTTTCCGTTTGCTTTTTTATACAAAATAATATCTGCCTTACTTTTTCCTTTGTATTTCACAAAAATAAGCTGGTTTACCTTCTCACTCTTCTCGTATTTTTGAATAAGTCTGGTCCATCTGTTCTTTTTTACTGCAGCTTTTTTATCTGACATATTCTCCCTCTGGCTTTTTATCGTTTCTGCCTGTACAGATACCGTATTACCTGACATAGTAACTATACTTATCACAAAAATAATTGTTAAAAAGATTGCCAATCCATTCAAGCAAAAAGTTCCTGTTTTCGTAGTTTCTTTCATAATATGTGTTTCCTTTCTTTTTTATTCAACCTTAACCCACCATATATTTAAGCGAATTGATTTCTTTAAAAGGATAACACAAAGCTTGTAAAAGATAAAGTTTACACTTTCATCTATAACAAAACAGACCCTGAAGATCTGATTGTCACAAATCTACAAGGTCTATTTTTGTTTATTTTTTAGTTAGACGCAAATCATCTTTGTCCTTTATAAGCATTATCCACTTATTTCTTAATAAGCAGTGACTTTCCTGTCATTTCTTTTGGCTGTTCCATTCCCATTAATTCGATTAATGTAGGAACGATGTCTGCTAACACTCCACCTTCTCTTAATTTGTATGATGGATCAGCGTTTACAAGAATAAATGGTACAGGGTTTGTTGTATGTGCTGTAAATGGTTCGCCTGTTTCATAGTCAATTAACTGTTCAGCGTTTCCGTGGTCAGCACAGATGAACATCTGTCCGTCTACTTCTTTGATTGCATCTACTACTTTGCCTACACATTCGTCAATTGTTTCTACTGCTTTTACTGCAGCTTCAACGATTCCTGTATGACCAACCATATCAGGGTTAGCGAAGTTTGTAATGATTACATCGTATTTTCCTGATTTGATGGCTTCTACCATCTTTTCGCATACCTTTGGTGCGCTCATTTCAGGCTTCTGATCATATGTTGCAACTTCCTTAGGTGAAGGAACAAGGATTCTGTCTTCGCCTTCGTTTGGTTCTTCAACACCACCGTTAAAGAAGAATGTTACGTGTGCGTATTTTTCTGTTTCAGCAATTCTTGCCTGCTTCATATTGTGAGCTGCAAGGTATTCACCAAATGTATTTTTAACTTCTACTTTCTTGAATGCAATTAATTTGTTAGGAATTGTTACATCATATTCTGTAAAGCATACGAATGTAAGGTCTAATTTCTTTTCTCTTGCAAAACCGTCAAAATCATCTGCGCAGAAAGCTCTTGTAATCTGACGGGCACGGTCAGGTCTAAAGTTACAAAATACTACTGAGTCACCGTCTGTAATTGTAGCTACAGGCTGTCCATCTTTCTTAATTACTGTAGGAAGAACGAATTCATCTGTAACGTCTTTAGCATATGAATTCTTAATAGCCTGAACAGGATCTGTTTCTTCAACACCTTCACCCTTTGTCATTGCTACATATGCTTTTTCTTCTCTATCCCAGTTGTTATCTCTGTCCATTGCATAATAACGACCTGAAATTGTAGCAACTTCACCAACACCGATTTCAGCCATCTTGTCTACCATCTGCTGCATATATTCTGCTGCTGATGCAGGAGGTGTATCTCTACCATCTAAAAATGCATGTACATAAACTTTTTCGAGTCCAAATTTCTTAGCCATTTCAAGTGTTCCATACATATGTGTAATATGGCTGTGAACACCACCGTCTGATAAAAGTCCGAAAATATGAAGAGCACTGTTATTCTTCTTTGCATTTTCCATTGCTTTTACTAATTCTTCATTTTCAAAGAATGTTCCATCTTCTATTTCTTTTGTAATTCTTGTTAATTCCTGATATACAATTCTTCCTGCACCCATGTTAAGATGTCCAACTTCTGAGTTACCCATCTGTCCTTCAGGAAGTCCTACTGCCATGCCACTAGCCTGTCCTTTTACAAATGGATATTCAGCCATAAGTTTATCCATAACAGGTGTGTTAGCTAATGCTACTGCGTTGCCTTCTTTTTTGTCATTCAAACCATAACCATCTAATATTAATAATACTGTAGGTTTCTTGCTCATTGTCTTATCTCCTTTTTAATATATTTATAATCCATAAGAGATTATTTGCTTATTTATGTTTACTCCAACGGCATTAGATCTTGATCTTTCTCCTGACCCCTTAAAATACAAAATATCATATCCGTGGAATATGCTATTCATATCATAACCGCAATCAGAAACTTTATTATCAAGCATTGCCTTTGTTTCTTCCTTTGTTATTTTCATTCCAACTTTTTTGTAGTTACTTCCGCCACCTACATTTTGCTGGATACAGAAATATACAGTATTTCTCTTAATCTTTGTAAAAGTATTTCCTGCAATATTAATTTCTTCAATGCCACCTCCTGAAATGGCATGTGCACCTGAGCTATAGCTCTTCTTTGATGAATTACCAATATTGGTGAACTTGTTATTTTCAATCTTTGTATTCTTCCAGTTTAAAACAAAAACTCCATTATCATGTATATTCTTAAATTCATTATTTCTTATTGTTATATTCTGATGATAGATATTTTCACCTTTGCTGTTCTGAGAATACTTGTGAGTTCCAACACCTCTTGTTGTACTGTCGAAAACATTATTTTCAACTGTAACATTATAGCATGGTGTTTTGTCTTTCTTTACCCAATCAAGTGGCAATCCATGAGTTGCCTTGTCTGCCAAGTCAATATTAATTGCTTCTTTCATATAGTACTTTTCTCTAGTACTCTTTTTAGACTTTCCAAAATAACAATCATGTATATTAACATCTTTTGAACCATTAACTTCGACATAATGATTTCCATTCTGGTTCTTGAATGTTATTCCTGAAATATCAATATTCTGATTATGTGCGGCAACAATTGTAATTCCTGCAATGTTGTCCATATCGAATGTTACCTTGCCTTTGGCCTTGAATGTAACATTCTTTGCACCTTTATATTTCCTTATACTATTCTTTTTTTTGCTCTTACTTCTTGGACAAATCTGCCACATTGATCCTGACGCCTTGTAGTTTGTTCCTGTTTTGTTTATTTTTTTAAACACTACACCATTCTCAAACACTACTGTTGTATTGGATGGCACATAAATGGCATTTGATATATAATATGTTCCCTTCTTTATTGTAAGGGTTCCCCCACCTGCTTTTTCCATCTTGTCTAAAAATGCATTTAATCCAAGATAATGTTTTGTATATTTTGTTGTTATTGTTCTAAAGCTCTTTTTTGACTGTTTTTCTACTTTTGATGGGGTAACTTTAAAATTCTTCTTTGCATATGTATTAGTTTGAAATGCAAAAGTTATTCCACACACAGCAACTACCATAACTGCTGTTTTTATTATTTTGTTTTTTAGTTTCATTTTTTACCCTTCATTAAACAAGACAGAATGCCAACTAGTGGCATTCCGTCTCATATATATACTTATTTATTATAGTTAACAATCTTGCCAAAATCTGGTTTTAAGCTTGCGCCACCTACTAAACCACCATCAATGTCAGGTTTAGCAAGTAATTCTGCTGCATTTCCAGCATTCATTGATCCGCCGTACTGAATTCTAATTGCTTCAGCTGTAGCTTCATCATATACTTCTTTGATGCATTCTCTGATAGCTGCACAAATTTCTTCTGCCTGATCAGATGTAGCTGTCTTACCTGTTCCAATAGCCCAAATTGGTTCATAAGCAATAACTGCTTCCTTAGCCTGATCTGCTGTTACATTTAAGAATGCAATCTTAATCTGCTGACGGATAAAGTCTACTGCAATACCCTGTTCTCTCTGTTCAAGAGTTTCACCACAGCAGATGATTGGTGTAATACCATGTTCGAAAGCTTTTAATACTTTCTTGTTTACTGTTGCATCTGTTTCAGCAAAGTATTCTCTTCTTTCTGAATGTCCGATGATAACGTATTTTACTCCAACATCTGTTAACATGTTAGGAGCGATTTCTCCTGTATATGCACCACTTTCTTCAAAGTACATATTTTCAGCACCGATGTTGATGTTTGTGCCTTTAGCTGCTTCCATAGCTGGAACAATGCTAATAGCCGGTACGCAGAATACTACGTCAACATCTTCATTCTGTACTAATGGTTTTAATTCATTAATTAAAGCAACTGCTTCGCTAGGAGTTTTATTCATTTTCCAGTTGCCTGCGATAATTTTCTTTCTCATGTTAATGTCTCCTCTATATTTAATGTCCTTATCTTATTGATGCTCTGCTTCAATAAGCACGCCGGCATTCGCCAGCTTCACAAAAATCAATCTAAGAACAATGAATGCGAACATTCATTGTTCTTGATTTGTTTTTGTGTAAATGGACTCATTTGCCTTAGCTCTACTTGTCGTTAGCTGCTACTACACCTGGTAAATCTTTTCCTTCAAGGAATTCAAGTGAAGCTCCACCACCTGTTGAGATGTGTGTCATCTTGTCACCGAAACCAAGGTTATTAACTGCTGCTGCTGAATCACCACCACCGATGATTGTTGTAGCATCTGTATCAGCTAAAGCTTTAGCTACTGCAATAGTACCTGCTGCAAGGCAAGGGTTTTCTGAAACGCCCATAGGTCCGTTCCATACTACTGTCTTAGCATTCTTAACTGCATCAGCGAAAAGTTCACGAGTCTTAGGTCCAATATCAAGTCCTTCTTTGTCATCAGGAATTGCGTTTGTTGGAACGATCATTGTTTCGATTTCAGCATCGATAGGATTTGGGAATCCGTCAGCTGCTACTGTATCGATAGGAAGTAATAATTTCTTTCCTAATTCTTCTGCTTTCTTCATCATATCAAGACAGTAATCTAACTTAGAATCATCTACTAATGAAATACCAACTTTTCCACCCTGAGCTTTGATGAATGTATATGCCATACCACCACCAATGATAAGTGTATCGCATTTTTCAAGTAAGTTGTTGATTACATTAAGCTTATCAGCAACCTTAGCACCACCAAGGATAGCTACGAATGGTCTTACTGGATTGTTTACTGCATTTCCAAGGAAATCGATTTCTTTCTGCATTAAGTATCCAACTACTGCTGTGTCAACATATTCTGTCACACCAACGTTTGAGCAGTGTGCTCTATGAGCTGTACCGAATGCATCGTTTACAAATACATCACAAAGTGAAGCCAATTCTTTGCTGAATGCTTCGCCGTTCTTTGTTTCTTCTGCACGGTAACGTGTATTTTCAAGAAGAACTACATCTCCATCATTCATTGCTTCTACAGCAGCCTTTGCGTTTGGTCCTACTACTTCAGGATCAGCAGCAAACTTAACTTCCTGACCTAATAATTCAGTAAGTCTCTTAGCAACTGGTGCAAGTGATAATTCAGGCTTTGGTTCTCCCTTTGGTTTTCCAAGATGTGAGCAAAGAATAACTTTTCCACCATCTCCGATTAATTTTTTGATTGTTGGAAGAGCTGCAACAAGACGGTTTTCGTCTGTGATAACTCCTTCTTTTAAAGGTACGTTAAAATCGCAACGAACTAAAACTCTCTTGCCTTTAACGTTAATATCATCTACTGATTTTTTGTTAAGCATAAATTTGCTCCTTTCATTGATTTAATCTTTTTAGATTTATCCGTTTTATTCTGTGGCTGTTTGTAATCTCAATTATAAGCTCTCACTTCTTACAAAGTTTTACCCATTATTCATTCTAAGATAATTTGCCACTCTAAAAGAAAAGGTCCGGCCCAATCAGCCGGACCCTTTTTGGATCTAATAATAAATATCAGAAATTAAGCTAATTCTGAGAAGTATTTGATTGTTCTAACCATCTGGCTTGTGTATGAGTTTTCGTTATCATACCATGAAACAACCTGTACTTCATAAGTATCTTCGTCAACCTTTGATACCATTGTCTGTGTAGCATCAAATAATGAACCATATCTCATTCCTACGATATCGCTTGATACGATTTCATCTTCGTTGTATCCGTATGATTCGTTTGAAGCTGCCTTCATAGCTGCGTTGATACCTTCAACTGTGATATCTTTTCCTTTAACTACAGCTGTAAGAACTGTTGTTGAACCTGTTGGAACTGGAACTCTCTGTGCAGAACCGATTAATTTTCCGTTTAATTCTGGAATAACTAATCCGATAGCTTTTGCAGCACCTGTTGAGTTAGGAACGATATTAACTGCTGCAGCTCTTGATCTTCTTAAATCACCTTTTCTCTGTGGTCCATCAAGAGTCATCTGGTCACCTGTGTAAGCATGAATTGTTAACATGATACCACTCTGGATTGGAGCGTATTTGTTAAGTGCATCAGCCATAGGTGCTAAACAGTTTGTTGTACATGAAGCTGCAGAAATGATTGTATCTTCTGGCTTAAGTGTATTGTGGTTTGTATTGTAAACGATTGTTGGAAGATCGTTTCCAGCTGGAGCTGAGATAACAACCTTACGAGCACCAGCATCGATATGAGCCTGTGCTTTAGCCTTTGATGTATAGAAACCTGTACATTCTAATACAACGTCTACGTTTAATTCGCCCCAAGGACATTTTGAAGCATCAGCTTCTGCATAGATTTTGATTTCTTTTCCATCAACGATGATTGAATCATCTGTAGCTGAAACTGTATCAGCCTTTTCATATTTACCCTGTGATGAATCATACTTTAATAAGTGAGCTAACATCTTTGGGCTTGTTAAATCGTTAATAGCTACTACTTCATAGCCTTCTGCTCCGAACATCTGTCTGAATGCAAGACGTCCAATACGTCCGAAACCGTTAATTGCAACTTTTACTGACATTTAATTGTCCTCCTATAATAAGTTTTTTTGCTATTGTTAATTTTCATTAACCTATGCTTATTTTACATAATAAGTTTGCAAATATCAAGTTGTTTTTGCTTATTTTTTGGTTTTTTGTTAAATTTTTGTCAAATTAGCAAAATTGATACGATTTTATGAGATTACGGATTATCAACTTCTTTTTTCTGTGACTACCGTAATTATCTAATTTATGCTAATATTTAACTAGCTCAGGCACATTATCAACTTATATTCATACACAGAAAGGACTTTACTATGTTTTCAGATTACCATGTACACAGCAGTTTTTCTTTTGATTCCGAGGAATCTCCTAGGGCTATTGTTGAGAAAGCCATTGCTCTTGGCATGAAACAGATTTGTTTTACTGACCATCAGGACTTTAATTGGCCAATTGAGGGGGAATCACCTTATATTGATTTTCCCAAATATTTTGAAGCTTTGAATTCTTTAAGGAATAAATATTCTTCCAAAATCAATATTTTAAAAGGTGTTGAGCTGGGGCTTACTTCTGACAATTTTTCTTTGTGCCATAAGCTTCTTGATTCCTACGATTTTGATTTTGTCATTGGCTCCTGTCATATTGTTGACCAAATGGATCCTTATTATGCAGAGTTTTGGGAAGGAAAAAATGACCGTGACTGTTTTGAACTTTATTTTAAAACTTTGTTGGATTCCTTGAATTTTTTTATAGGAAGAAACACTTGCACCACTCCCCGCACTGTCAACACTCTCGGGCATTTGGATTACATTGTCCGCTACAGTCCTAACAAGGATAATAATTACAGTGTGGCTGATTACATTGATGTTATAGATGAGATTTTGAAAATGATTATTGAAAATGATATTAAGTTGGAAATTAATACTTCAAACTTTTCTAAAGGATTTGATTTTCCAAATCCACACACGGATATAATTAGAAGATACAAGGAACTTGGTGGGCTTTATGTTACCGTAGGTTCCGATGCTCACAAAGCCCAATTTGTTGGTTCCGGTTTTGATTTGGTTGAAAAAATCGTTGAAAAATATAAATTAAAAGTTTTTACTATTTAAATTGCAATAACTTAATATTCTATTTTGACTTGATTTTATTAACAAATTTAAATTTGATTCTTAATTTTATCTGCAAAAAATAAATTTGATTTTTACATGATTTTTCAACTTAATTTTCAGCTTTTTGCTCTTAGTTCTTTCACACCGGCTTTTAATTTTTCAACGGTGTAATCGATTTCTTTTCTTGTATTTTCATGGCCTATGGTTATTCGAATTGTTCCATAGGCTTTTTCTTTCGGTATTCCAAGGGCGCTTATTACGTGGGACGGCTTTTCTGCTGATGCAGCACAGGCTGAGCCGGCAGAAATACACACTCCTTCTTCATCCATTATTACTACCAGAGATGTTCCATTTATGCCATCAAAAGTAAAACTTGCGTTGCCTGGAAGTCTGTTTGTGTAATGACCGTTTAGACTTACGTTTGGAATTTCTCCAAGTATTCTTTTTACCATATAATCTCTTAGATTCTTCTCTTTATTGTAGCGGGCACTCATATTTCTCATAGAATCCTCAACTGCTGCCCCCATTCCTATTATTCCGGCCACATTTTCCGTTCCACCTCTTTTGCCCTTTTCCTGACCGCCGCCATAAATCAAGGGCATCATTTCCTTTGGATTTCTCACGTAAAGAAAACCTACGCCTTTAGGTCCGTTAAATTTGTGACTGCTGGCACTAAGCATATCCACTCCAAGATAATTTACGTCTATTGGTATGTGTCCAAAAGCCTGAACTGCATCAGTATGAAACAGAACTCCTTTCCTATGTGCCACCATTGCTATATTTCTAATAGGCTCAATTGTTCCAATTTCATTGTTTGCTAACATAATTGAAACCAGCGAAGTTCTCACAGGATTTTCAAATCCGTCTTTGTAATCAGTTTTAATTTGCTCCATATCCACAAAACCGTTTTTGTCAACGTCCACATATGTGACTTTTATTCCTTCATTTTCAAGCTGTTTGCATTTATTTAAAATAGCGTGATGCTCTATTTTTGACGTTATAATGTGATTACCTAAATATGCGCCGTTGTCCAAAACCCAATTGTCCGACTCGGTTCCCCCTGAAGTAAAAAAAATGTTTTCAGGTTTGCAGTTTAACGATTTTGCAATTGTCCATCTTACCTTTTCAACCTGCTCCCTTGTCTTTCTTCCTATGGAATAAATTCCTGACGGATTGCCATATTCTTCTTTTAAATAAGGTTCCATTGCTTTAACAGCTTTTTCACATATTTTTGTGGTAGCTGCGTTATCTAAATAAATCATATTATTCTCCCATTTTTCGTTTTATGTTCAAATTTTAGTTTTTTTCTAAACAATTGATTGTCTGCCATTTTTATGTTGTTATAATTATTGTTTTTGCATAATTCCTGTTTTTTTGAATATTTTATATAAATGCGTTTCAGGCAGTACACTATGCTTAACAAAAATCCAATTATTAAAGGCACTATTATTCTCACCATAGCTAGTCTTTTAAGCAGAATAATAGGTTTCTTATATAGAATATTCCTTTCTAACCTAATAGGTGCTAAAGGTATGGGAGTTTTTCAATTAATTTTTCCTGTACTTGTTTTTTGCATTGCCCTAAGTTGCGGTGGAGTCCAAATTGCTGTTTCACGCTTTGTTGCTGAAAGCAAAAGTAGAAAGGAATGTTTTCTTGTGCTTATCAGCAGTATTATTATGTCACTTAGTCTTTCTTTTATTACCTTGGGAGTTTTGTATTTTTGCGCTGAGCCTGTTTCTTTATTTATTATAAAAAACAAAAGTTGTACTGAGCTGTTGAAATACGCCTCTTTCACTATTCCACTTGCCACTTTTCACGCCTGCATAACGGGTTATTATTTAGGTTTCAAAAAAACTTTTGTTCCAGCCTGGTCAGGTGTTGTTGAGCAGATTGCAAAAGTTATTTCACTTTTTATTTTATGGCTTGTATGGGTTGAAAAAGGTATTTCCATTACTCCTGTAATTGCAGTTTATTCCATGGTTATTTCTGAATTGTGCGGGGTTATTTTTTGTTTGATTGCAATATTTGGTGAACGTTTTTTTGCTTTTAAGATATCTGAAATATTTTCCGTAATGAAGAAAATGTTTTCTGTTTCTTATGTTTTGACTTTGAACAAAATAATGCTTACTTTTTTACAGACTTTGGAAGCTGTTATTTTTCCAACTGTACTTTTAAAAAGCGGGTTATCCCTGTCCGATTCTTTAAGCATTTATGGAATTTTAACTGGAATGGCCCTTCCGGTGGTTACTTTTCCTTCTGCCATAAACACTTCCGTCTCCACTATGTTGCTTCCTACCATAGCAGGTGCAAATTCCGGAAACGACGTTTCAGGCATAAAAAAAACAACAGAATATTCTATTTGGTTTTCTATGATTACGGGGATTTTCTGTGTTGGTGTTTTTCTTTTTTATGGCGATTTTATTGGAACAAATATTTTCAGGCAGCCTCTTGCCGGCGAATACATAATGATTCTTGCCTGGCTTTGCCCTTTTCTCTATCTTTCCATTACACTTGGCTCCATCTTACACGGGCTGGGGCTTACTAATGATGCCTTTATTCACAATGTTATTGGGGTTGTAATACGACTTGCCTCACTATGGATCGGAGTTCCTGTTTTTGGGGTAGAAGGGTATCTGATTGGCTTGCTTATAAGTAATCTTGTTGTTACTTTGTTACATAGTTTTTATATTCATAAATATGTGGATTTTAACTTTTCGGCAATTGACAATATTGTAAAGCCTACACTTTGGATTGCAATTGGTCTGATAATGGGAAAATTAGTTTCATACATATTTAGTTTTGCTGATTGCAAGGGATTAGTTTTTTGTATTTTTTCCGCAGGAATAAGCGGAGTGATAATAGTGATGGTGTTTGGATATTTTGTATGGCGTGAGAGTGTAAATTTAAAACAGTATAAAAATGGAGTATAAAAACTCCATTTTTACACTGAGATATTATTTATTTGATTATCCCATGCTTCTTCATTTATTTTTATTTAAGTGTATAAACACTTACTTCTTGGTTAATCCATCTCTTTTTAGCTATTATAAAGTTTATAGTAAAACCCTCTCTTTTCAAGCAGTTCTTCGTGATTTCCCTGCTCGATTATTTTTCCATCCTTCATTACAAGAATTACGTCTGCTTCTTTTATTGTTGAAAGTCTATGGGCTACAATAAATGTAGTTCTGCCTTCCATCATTTTTGAAAATGCGTCCTGAATCTTCACTTCTGTTCTTGTGTCAATTGAAGATGTGGCTTCGTCAAGTATTAGCATTGGTGGCAGACATAACATTACACGGGCTATACACAATAACTGTTTCTGTCCCTGTGAAAGACTGCCTCCGTCTTCACCTATTACTGTATCATATCCCTTTGGCAAACGCTTAATAAAGTTATGTGCATAGCTTGCTTTTGCTGCATTTTCTATTTCTTCATCAGTTGCATCAGGCTTTCCAAAAGCGATGTTTTCTCTTACCGTAGTATTTCTAAGCCATGTTTCCTGAAGAACCATTCCATAAAAGCTTCTTAAATTCTTTCTTGATATGTCTCGTATATCTTTTCCATCTATTGTAATTGAACCTTTGTCCACATCATAAAATCTCATCAAAAGATTTATGATTGTAGTTTTTCCACAACCTGTCGGTCCAACAATTGCAATTCTCTGACCAGGCTTTACGTGTAGATTTAAGTTTTCGATTAATTTTCTATCCGGCACATAAGAAAAAGCAACATCATTAATGTCAACCCTACCTGCATCAATATTCCGGAACTGATTTTCACTTTCTTCCACATCAATCTCTTTTTCCTGATTAATAAGCGAAAAGATTTTTGCACCACAGGCAATGGCATTTTGCAGTTCCGTAACAACACCTGAAATCTCGTTAAAAGGCTTTGTGTACTGGTTGGCATAACTTAAGATTGTTGCAAGTCCACCTACAGTAATTCCTCCTGTCATAATTGCCACAAGGCCGCCACTTATTGCAACTCCGGCGTAAACTATATTGTTGACAAATCTTGTACTTGGATTGGTTATTGATGAAAAGAAAGTTCCCTTCAAATAATATTTTGCCAATTCATCGTTGATTTCATCAAAATCCTGAACGGCTTTTTCTTCCTGTCCAAAAGCCTTAACAACTTTCTGACCGCTTATCATTTCATCAATAAACGCTGTCTGGCTACCCCTTATTTCAGACTGTTTTCTAAACATTGAATACGTACGCTTTGCAATAAATCCCGCCACAAAAAACGATAAAGGTGTAATACAAATAACAACCAAGGCAATTTTCCAGTTAATCTGTAACATAAAAACAAGTGTTAAAACAATTGTGACAACACCTGTAAACAAGTTTGAAAATCCCATAAGTAAGCCGTCTGCTAACTGGTCTACGTCCGCAATTATACTACTTACAAGACTACCTGTTGAATGTGTATCCAAGTAAGCCAAAGGAAGTTTCTGTATTCTCTCAAAACTTTCCTGACGAATGTCTTTAATCACGTGATATGTGATTCTGTTGTTTAACAGTCCCATAATCCACTGGGCAATTCCTGCAATTGCGGCGATTACAGCTATCTGCACTGCTATTCTCTCTAATCCCTGAAAGTCAACATTGCCTTTTGATACTATTTTGTCAGTTCCTAAACCAATTAGTTTTGGTACATAAAGTGACAAAACAACATAAACCAGGGCAAACAATAATGAACCTATTAACAAATGCCAATATTTTTTTATTCTTTTTAACAATTCCATAAGGGCCTGTTTTTGTGTCATATTATTTTCCATTTGACTGCCCTCCTTTTTTAAACTGTGATTGATAGATTTCCTGATATACTGAACAATCTTTAAGCAATTCATCGTGAGTTCCAAATCCTACAACTTTTCCATCATCAAGAACCACTATCTGGTCTGCATCCATAATTGACGCTGTTCTCTGAGAAACTACAAACAAAGTTATATCTTTAAGTGTTTTTATGTCACTTCTAAGTTTTGCATCAGTTGCATAATCAAGTGCTGATGAACTGTCATCAAGAATCAAAATCTTAGGCTTTTTAACCAACGCTCTTGCAATTGTAAGACGTTGTTTCTGCCCACCTGAGAAATTCTTTCCCTTTTGCGCCACTTCGCTATCAATTCCTTTATCTTTTTCTTTTACAAAATCGTAACTCTGAGATAATTTCAAAGCTTCCACTAATTCTTCCTCTGTAGCATTTTCATTGCCCCAAAGCAAGTTGCTTCTTATTGTACCTTTAAACAATAATGCTTTTTGAGGTACAACACCAATAATATCTTCCAGATTTTTTCTCTTATAATCTTTTGCGTCAATTCCAAAAATCTTAACTTTTCCTTCTGTAGGGTCATAAAATCTTGGAATCATATTGATTAATGAAGTCTTACCTGAACCGGTACCTCCTATAATACCGATTGTCTGACCTGTCTTTGCCTTAAAATTAACATTTTCTATTGAACTTTCGCCTGCGCCCTGGTATTTCAAAGTAGCATTTTCAAATTCCACTGCAATGTCTTTGTTGTAGTTTTCCGGATTTTTTAATTTATTATCTGAATCATTTTCGCCGGCTAATTTACCAGTTCCATCATTTGAATTATTGTCATTAACTAAATTTAATTCAATATTTCCTTCTGCCATTCCCGACTCAATATCAAAAATATCCTGTATTCTTCCTGAAGCTGCAAAAGCTTTTGTAAGATTTATAATAAGGTTTGCAAGCTTAATTAATTCAATAAGAATCTGTGACATATAGTTAACCAAGGCCACGACCTGTCCCTGTGTAAGGCTTCCTGTGTTAACTCTATCTCCACCTACCCACAAAATTCCAATGGTTGCAACGTTAATCACAATATAAGTTGCCGGGTTCATTAATGTTGAAATTCTTCCTGCAAAAAGCTGGAACTTTTCAAGTGTTGCATTTTCCTCATTATATCTTGCAACTTCCTGTTCCTGTTTATTAAAAGCTCTAATCACTCGGACACCATCAAGGTTCTCTCTTGTACTTCCCATGACCTTGTCAAGTCTTGACTGAACTTTCTTATATAATGGAATTGTAATAAGCATAATTCCATAAACTATAACTGACAAAACCGGAATAGCCACAACAAAAACCATAGCCGTCTTTCCATCTACAAAGAATGCCATAATCATTGCGCCAAAAACAATAAACGGTGAACGAAGTAATAATCTTATGGCCATATTAACCTGAGTCTGCACAAGGTTAACATCAGATGTCATTCTTGTTATAAGTGTTGATGTTCCCTGATTGTCAAGCTGAGTGTACGACAATTTTTGTATATGATCAAACAGTGAATGTCTAAGTTCTTTACCAAATCCTGCTGCTGCTTTTGCCGCAAAAAACTGTGCCGTAAGTGAAAAAGTCAAACCGCACGCTGCTAACAATAACAGCACACCCCCCATCTGCAAAACATAGGTTGTATCTCCCCTTCTGATACCATCATCAATAATTCTTGCTACAACTAAAGGAACTAGCAAATCAAAAATTGCTTCCATCATTTTAAATAATGGTGCCAGAAGCGATTCCTTTTTGTAGTTTTTTAGAAATCTTAAAATCTTCATAAAATTCTCCTGTTTTATGATTACACTGCCAAAAGTACCAAATGCTAATCACAAATACTTTATAAATCTCTCATAACTCACTTGCTACTCAATGTAATCATTTTTATTATTAGTTATTTGTATGTTTTTGCCTAAATGTTAAGTATAAGTTATATTTTGCCAAAAGGCAATAAAGGTATGCATTTAAGAGCACAATCAACGATTATTCTTGACCTATCCACACTGACGTGCTAGTATTTAAATTAGTTATTTTTAGGATTATTTCCTATTAAAAATATATAATCAAATAAATTTCTATGAGGTGTACAAAATGAGTAAAAGTTTTAAAGATTTACTTGCACAGGTAGCTGAATGTCCTATGAAGAAGGTTGCTGTTGCCTGCGCTCAGGACGATGCAGTATTAGAAGCTGTTAAGGCAGCAAAGGAAAGACATATAGCTGATGCTATTTTAGTTGGTGATGAAGCTAAGATTAGAACAATCGCTGATGTTTTAAAAATGAATATTAACGAATTCGAAATTATTAATGTTGTTGATCCTGTTGAAGCTGCAAGAACTGCTGTTAAGTTAGTTCATGACGGCAAAGCTGATATGTATATGAAAGGTCTTATTGATACAAAATCATTCTTAAAGAGTGTTTTAGATAAAGAAGTTGGTCTTAGAACTGACAAAACATTATCACACGTTTGCGTTTTTGAAATAAAAGGTATTGATCGTCTTTTATTCTTATCAGACGTTGCTTTTGTTCCTTATCCTGACCTTGATACAAAGGCTCAGATTATTAAGAATACAGTTGAAATTGCACACGCTTGTGGTATTGAATGTCCAAAGGTAGCTCCACTTGCAGCTGTTGAAGTTGTAAATCCAAAGATGCCTTGTACTGTAGAAGCTGATGAACTTACAAAAATGAACGAAGAAGGAAAGATTACAGGTTGTATCGTTGACGGACCTCTTTCACTTGACCTTGCAATAGAACCTGAAGCAGCTTACCACAAAGGTACTACTAATAGAAAGATTGTTGGTGATGCTGATGTATTATTATTCCCTGACATTCATGCAGGAAACATTACATACAAAGCTTTAGTTCATACTGCTGAATGTGTTAACGGAAATATTTTAACAGGTACAAAAGCTCCTGTTATCTTAACATCACGTTCAGATGAATTCGAAGTAAAGGTTAACTCAATTGCACTTGCTGCAATCGTTGCTGAAAACCTTAAGTAATCTAATTTTTGATTTATAAAAACGGGCAATTGTTGTTTATTTAACTTTTGCCCATTGTGATAAATGACAATACATTTAATTTATTGGAGGTATAAAAATGTCATACAAAATTTTAATTATCAATCCTGGTTCTACTTCTACTAAGATTGGTGTATATGAAGATGAAACTCAGTTAATGGAAGAAACTCTTAGACATTCAACAGAAGAAATTGCAAAATATGATACGATTTACGATCAGAAAGATTTCCGTAAAGAAGTTATTTTAGATGTTCTTAAAGAAAAGAATGTTGACTTAAATGATATTGATGTTGTTGTAGGTCGTGGTGGTTTATTAAAACCAATCCCTGGTGGAACATATGCTACAACTCCTGAATTATTAGAAGACTTAAAGGTTGGAAAACAGGGACAGCATGCTTCTAACCTTGGTGGCATTTTAGCATCAGAAATCGCTGCAGAAATCAATGTTCCTTCATACATTGTTGACCCGGTAGTTGTTGATGAATTAGCTGATGTTGCAAGATTATCAGGACATCCTCTTTTCCCAAGAACTTCTATTTTCCATGCTTTAAATCAGAAAGCTGTTGCAAAGAGATATGCGAAAGAAGTTGGCAAGAATTACGAAGACTTAAACTTAATCGTTGTTCATATGGGTGGCGGTGTTTCAGTTGGTGCTCATAAGAATGGTAAAGTTGTTGACGTTGCTAATGCATTAGATGGTGATGGTCCTTTCTCACCTGAACGTTCAGGCGGACTTCCAACAGGTGCTTTAGTAAAAGCTTGCTTCAGTGGCAAATATACACAGGCAGAAGTTGGCAAGATGTTAAATGGTAACGGCGGTTTCAATGCTTATGTTGGTTCTAACGATATGAGAGATTTAATTAAAATGATCGAAGAAGGCGACAAAAAGGCTGAAGCTGTTGTTGATGCTTTCCACTATCAGTTATGTAAAGAAATCGGTGCCATGTCAGTAGTTCTTGGCGGAAAGGTTGACCAGATTATCTTAACAGGTGGTATTGCTTACAGTGCCAAGACACAGGCAGATATGAAGAATGCTGTTGAATGGATTGCCCCTGTAACTGTTTACCCTGGTGAAGATGAATTACTTGCACTTGCACAGGGTGCTTTAAGAGTTATGAATGGTGAAGAAGAAGCAAAGGTATACTAATCTTATACTTATTGCAGGAGATTATTTATATGAATAAAAAAAGATTATACAAGTCATCAAGAAACAAGAAAATATGTGGTGTATGCGGCGGTATCGCCGAATACCTTAACATGGACCCAACTGTTATAAGATTAATTACAGCAATTATTGCCTTAGCATGGGGTTCAGGAATCATCTTATACATTATTATGGCTTTTGTAATGCCTTATGATAATGAAATAACATATTAACTTGTTTTATTGTTGCAGAAATTGATTATAATATTTCTATAGCGTTGTGATTAGAATTGTAAAGCGATTCAATTAACGATTTATAGTTATAAAAAGGTGTTCAACTTATGGTTGGATGCCTTTTTTGTTTGCTATTTTTTCTAATGTACCCCAACATCCCTTTATTTACGCACTTGTTGTGGTTAAAGCTATCCTTATTCAATTCTTGTGTGACATCTTTTCCAAATTTTTTCCTTTCATACGCCACAACATTCAAACCTAACAACAATTGTTGTGGTTGCTTTACTTTTCCCGCAAAAAAAAGCCTCCCACACCTTTCAGTATGAGAAGCTTTCTTAACTTCAATTCTTCCAAGACATAATACATTTTAACTTATAACAAACCACAAACTTCGTTTACTATTTCAATGCATTATAATTCTCTGAATTTGCTTATTTCTTATAAATCACTACCTTGTAGTAATATTTCTTATATTACTTCTTGTAAGCCACTACCTTGTAGTAATATTTCTTATTACTCTTCTTTGCCTTGAATGTTACTAATGACTTCTTAGTAATTGTCTTTACTTTCTTATACTTGCCGTTTTTCTTTGTGCTTCTGTATACTTTGTATCCTGTTGCACCTTTTACTTTCTTCCAGCTAAGTACTGTTCTGCCGGCTTTCTTCTTTGCCTTAACTTTCAACTTTTTAGCCTTTGGTGTTGCCTTTACTGTCTTTGAATCAACAGTTTCGCCCTTTTCGTTTACTGCAACTACTTTATAATAATACTTCTTGCCTGTCTTAACCTTCTTGTCTGTGTATTTTAATGATGTTGTTGTTGCAATGTTTACGAATTTGCTGTTCTTTCCGACTTTACGATATACCTGATATTTTGTAGCATTGTCGGCTTTTGTCCAAGTTAATTTAACTATATTGTAAGCTGTCTTTGCTACTTTTACTGTTGCAGGTGATAATTTCTTTGTATGTGTATCTCCTGAAGCATCAATTGTAGGTGTATCGTCCTTTGTGTAATCATCAACATAGTAGAACTTTATTGTGTCTCCTGCTTTTACTTTATAATCAGCAATTCCTACGTTTGGAGCCTTTCCGTTTACTGCGTACATCCAACCACTTCTTGGACCATTATCAAATTCACCAAGAGTTATTCCTGATGGTGTTTTGATTGCTGAAATGTAGTTAGTTGTTCCTTCTGATGAATAGCCGTTGTCTTTTAATGCTTTTGCAATTACATCTGATACTGTTGCACCGTTCTTTACTGTTACTGTAATATCATTAATCCAGTTAGTATATGATTTATGAGCATTTGTTCCATGAACATCATCACCTACTAAAGTAAACTTAGTCTGGATTACATTACCCTTGATAATATCAAGTTGTAATTCTGCTTCTTCCAATACATCAAAGTTAGTTACAAGAGATTTCTGTGTTGCAGTTAAGCTGTCATAAGCTGCTCTTGCTTCCTTAATTGCTGCTTCGCTATCCTTTGTAACCTTGCCAATTGAAGCGATTTTTTCTGTAACTTCTGTTGCTAACTGTTTGTTTTCTGTTTCAGCATCCATTGCAGGAATCTTTGTATCCATGTAATCATCAACATAGTAAAGAATTACTGCATCGTTTTCCTTAACTACATAATCTGCCATTCCAACACTTGGAGCTTCTCCATTTACAGCATACATCCAACCACTGTTTGAACCATTATCAAATGCTGCAAGTTTTGTACCTGTTGGTGTTGTAATTGCTGTAATATAGTTGTACTCAGCGTTTACTTCTGCTTCATAACCTTTTGCCTTTAAGCCCTTTGTTATTACATCTCCTGCTGTTGCATCTTTTCTAACTTTTACTGTAATGTTACTAATCCATCTTGTATAAGAAGTATGGATTTTTGTTCCGTGAACATCGTCACCTACTAATGTAAACTTAGTTGAAACTGCATTGTCTTTTATATTTTCAAGCTGTGCTTCAGCCTGTACTAATACATCATAATTAGTTACTAATTCTTTCTGAGCATCTGTTAGTGCGTCATAAGATGCTCTTGCTTCTTTAATAAGATTTTCGCTACTTTCTGTAACTTCTCCAATTTCAGAAATCTTCTTAATTACTACATCTGCCGCCTTCTGATTATCAGCAGGATCCTCAACTGTTGGAACCTTAGCATCGCTCCAATTGTCAACATAATAAAGAATAATATTATCGTCTTTGCTAACCTTGTAACCGCTGATTCCCACGCTTGGACCCTTTCCATTTACAGCATACATCCAACCACTGCCTGAACCATTATCAAATGCCTTTAAGCTTACTCCTGATGGTGTTGTTACACCTGAAATATAACTTGTTGAGCCGATAATTGAATATCCATACTGCTTAAATGCTTTTACAATTACATCCGATGCTTTTGAACCACTCTTAACTGTAATTGTCGCATTAGCAATCCAAGTACTGTATGAAACATGTCCTGATGAACCATGAACGTCATCACCTACTAATGAGAACTTAGTTGTTACTGCTGTTCCCTTAATAATTTCAAGCTGTAATTCTGCTTCATCTAAAACATCATAGTTTGTTACAAGTTTCTTCTGTGCTGAAGTTAAAGCATCATAAGCTGCTCTTGCTTCCTTAATTGCATCTTCACTTTCTTCTGTTACTGTGCCGATTGCTGCAATCTTTTCTGTTACAAGTGAGGCATAATACTCATCTTCACCTTCATATTTAATCTTAACATTATTAAGATTCCAGTATCCATCCTTACCTTCTGTATAAAGCTTGTAAGATGTTAATGCCCACACTGCCTGAATTGTAGCATACTGGTTTACTTTTCCACCTTTAAGATATACGAAAGCTCCATCATCTTCACTGTAATAGCTCATTAAAGCTGTTAATGTGTTCTTATATTTTGTACCAATTGTTGTTGTTACATCTTTGTTTAATGAAGTTAAAGCAAGTACAACCATTGCTGTTGTGTTTGCATTTCCATAATCATAATTTGCGTCAACTTTTGATTCAATATAAGTTAATGCTTTTTCAATGATTTCTTTTGCTGCTTCATTATCCTGATATCTTCCAAGTGCCTGAAGAACCATTGCTGTTGTATCCACATCTGACGAACCCTTTGTCCAGCCGATACCACCGTCTTCATTCTGGAATTTCTTAAGTTCTGCAATAATCTTCTCTCTTGACCACTTAGCATCACTTGGAATTACTGTATTTCTTGCATCAAGTGCCAATAAAGCATATGCTAATTCATTTGCTCCGTCAGACAACTTTTCACTGTTGTAAATTAACTGTGCAATATTTACACCGTCTACATTTGTTATGTCTCTGTTTATAAGTGATAAAACAAGAGCTGCCTTTTCCATGTCAGTAGGCTTTGTTCCTTCTACTGTCCAATTCTTGCTTGCCTCTACTACTGCATCATAGTATTTATTGGCTTCCTGAATTGTAATAGATTTTCCTGCTCTTGCAAGTGTATAAAGGTTCCATGCACCGTTAATGTCATAATTTTGGTTAACATTCTTTTCTGCATATGAAAGGAATCCTTCCAATCCCTTATTTGTAAGAGCTGTCAAATCAGGTGCTTCCTGTTCACTTGCTTCAACCTTTATTGTCAAAACAACAGGTTCTACATTATTTGTTTTATCAACAGGTGTTCCTGTAGCTGTAACTGTGCCTTCACTTAAACCGTATACGTAATAATCTGTGCCTGGAAGCCAGTTATTATTATCAGGTGCACTTTCGTCCCTCTTCCACTGATAAGCTGTTTTTCTCTCAATTTTTGCAATTCCATCTGTAGAATATGTCCAATTAAGTTCCGGTTCAGTAACACTATAACCTTCTTCAGATTTTTCACCTGTGAAAGTTAAGTTAACTGCTGATTCTTCATTAGCCTTAATTGTAATTTCTTTTTCATCTGTTGTTACAGATTTTAAAGGATTTAAATATTTGTATGTTACATCTTTTGAACCTGAAACAACATTTTCAGTTCCATTTGGATCTGTGTCCTTAATAGTTGCTGTATATGTAACTGTTCCTGCCTTGTATGGTACATAACCAATAACCATACTTGGAACATATTCACCAATAGTTTTATCGCTGCTTTCAATTGTGTAATTAGCTGAATTAGTTGCGTTTGCCGGATCAACTATTACTGATGAATAATCAGGTACAAAATCCTGGCCGTTAGTGCTGTTAGCATTTCTGCCGTGAATTGTTACGCTGTCATTAATTGCAGGTGTAACTGATTTTACTGCCACGTATTCTGATGTTAATGTTACGTCTGCCTTTAAGTCTGTGTTGTCGCTATAAATTGCAGTAATTTTTGAAGTCCCTGCTTTTTTAAAGCTAAAACTGTTTGAACCCGGAATATTCTCAATAAAACTTTCATCATCAACTTTTAATGAAAATCTTCTTGGAGAAATTGCTACAAACTTGTCCTCATTTTTGTATTTAACTTCCATTTTTACAGTTTTTATTTCTGAACCCTTAACTGTAAATTCCCCGTTTGTAACATCCTGTCCGTCAATGTATGCTTTTATTTCTTCTACATCTTTGTTATATGCTTTAAGATTAAATGCAGCTACTACTTCTGAACTACCATCTTCCTTAGTTTCAGTTGCCTTAACAACTGCTGTGCCTGCTTTGTCAACTCTTATTACTCCACCATCAGAACCAACCATAATAGCTCCGCTAGGTTCTACACTTTCATATGACCATTCAATTGTGCTTGTTGAAGGTACTCCTTCTAAGCTTAATGAACCGGCAATATTAGAGCCGTCAACGTCGTTGCATGAAATTTCTAAATTTTGATTTTCTACTGTAACTACTGTGTTGTCAAACTTAGTAAACTTAACTGTGTATTTGTTTGCAGGTAAAGTACTTCCCGGATTGTAATTCTGGCTTTCACCAAAATATGGATAACCTGTATTTCCGTTTCTTCCCCAGCTTACACCGTTTTCGCCCTTATTTTCATTTAAAACACTTACAAAATCTAAAGATTTCATATAATCCTTAGTTTCTGAATATGAATTAACAAGAGCACTTTCAGGAATAACACTGTTGTCTAATGTTTCTAACCAATATGTATTAATTAACTGTCCTTCTCCTGCAGTATCGTTAGTTCCGTACTGATTAAAGAAAGCACCTGCCTTGCCTTCACTTACTGAATAGCTGTTAGATACAATACCTGCATCTGTTAATCTTCTGGCAAAACCGCAAGTTCCTGTTCCTGAAATATCTGTATAACAGTTAATAATTGCACCTGACATATTGCTTCCAAGAGGTCCCTTATATCCCTGGCCAACATTCATTGTTCCTGTAAAATAAACATTCTGAATTATACCATCTTCACTTACATTTGAAAAAATTCCATCTGAAATGTTTTCAATTTTAATAGAATGTCCTTTTCCATCAAGAACACCATTAAAGTTTTCCATGCTAAAATAAAAATCATCTTCTGTGTTTTTAACTGTAATATCATTGTCTAAAACATAATATTTTCCACTTGAAGCTGTAATCGCATTTAAATCTTTTAATGTTTTTATGTGCGTAATCTTACTGTCATCTGTTGGCAATGCTACAGGCTTAGTCGGTTTATTATTCTTTAAATTACTAATTGCAGATACTAAATTATTTGTAGCTGTTGTAACCTGAGCCTTTGTTGCCTCACCATCTTTATTAACTTTAATTGCTTCTGCTAAAGCTTCCTGCAATGCATTCCATGACTTATCAGTATAGTCAGCCTTTGTTATCTTCTGAGCAACTTCAATCTGTGCTACTAACTGTTTTTTGTTAACAATATCAGATGGTACTGTTAAAACAGGCAATCCATTGTTGCTTCCATCAGTTGGTAATGACCATTCAAAACCTGTATCAGTAATGTCTGTGTTTAATTTTTCAATTGCATCAGAAGTTTTCAATTCGGCTTCTGTCATTTTTCCACAGTTAACTTTTTTAGAAGCTGTAGCACTGTATTCCATTGAGGCTGGTGTATGTCCTGCTGAAAAATAGCAGTTAGACATTGTAGACTGTGATGATGAACTTGTATATGCTATTCCTCCCATAGAATAGTCACCAAAACTTCCTGCAAAATAGCAGTTTGAAATCGTAGAACCTGACATTGTTCCTACTAATCCACCTACTTCTCCCCAATCTGTTGTTGCTTTTATTTTTGCAGTTGAATAACTATTTACAATTGTACCTGAAACAGTATTTGCCATACTTCCTGATTCATCAGGTAATGTAATTTCAGAAGTACTTGTTACTCCAAGGTTTTCGATTGTTCCTTCAACCTTATCTGCCAAATATGTATCTGCTAATGTGATTGTGTGACCTTTTCCATCTAAAGTTCCCTTAATATCTTTAATATACTGACCTGATTCTAAAGTAATATCATCAGTTAATGCATAAACATCCCCCTCTTCAATTACTTCAGGTAATTCTGATGCATCCTTGATTGTGTAAGGATCATCTGCAGTACCCTTTCCATTAACACCTACTGTTGGAATTGTATAAGGGTATACATTCCAATCATCAATAAAGTAAGCAGTTATTTTTTCCCCTGCCTTTACAGTGTATTGATTCATTACAACATTAGGATTAGGATCTGCTCCGTCTACTGCATACATCCAGCTGCATGCCTCACCGTTAGAGCCACTGCCAAGAACTGTTCCATCCGGTTTTGTTATACTGTTAATTCCATCCCAACTGTTTTTTTCATAACTATAGCCATTACTTTCTAATGCCTTCTTAAAAGCATCTTCAGCAGTTGAGCCCTGGTCTAATGTAACCTTGTAGTTAACTAACCAGTTTTCAAAACGTTTGTGAACTTCTGTTCCATGAACACTATCTCCTACAACAGTTACGTAAACAGTAATCTGTTCATTTGCATCTGACTGTTCAGCCTGAGCCCAAACATTAGGTGCATTAAACTGTGTAAAAATAAGTGCACAGGCCAAAACTAATGCTATTCCACTTTTCCAAAGTCTTTTCATTTCGTTTCCTATGATGTTACTTTACATCAATTCTCCTTTCACTATTTTTTAACATCTCTTATCTCCAATTCATTAAATAGTAATCGCAATGTTACTCTTATATAGTAAAAAAACGGAACACAACGTATACTGTGTTCCGGCAAAATCAAACTTAATTAATAAACCTTTAAGCTTCGTCAAAGGTTTACTAAGTCTATAGCTTGCCATTTGCAATTACGTGTGTAAATGGAAGAAATTCTAAGCAGGTCTCCTGACTTATGCAGTAACGTCTTTTCCACCTTCTCATGCATCAGCACAATGGTTATATAAATATTGAAAAAAACTACACATATACAGTAGCACGACTGTACAGGCCTCTCACCTGTTTCCCTCTTAGCTCCAATGAAAACATTGGAGAACTTAGAATCATTTTGTTAAAATCGGTGTTATTGTATCACGTTTTCTATAAATGTTCTAGTAGGTAATAGGAAATATATTATTTTACCTTTTAAGGAAATATGTTATTTTAGTTTTCCAAAAAAGCAAAAGCTGCATTGACTATTGCCAACACAGCTTTTTTTACTTAAGGACTTCTGCAGTCCGTTTTTATCTTTTATTTATAAATAAATTATTTTATAAGAAAATATATTTTAATACAAATAAAACTGCTAAAACATATAATAATGGTTTAACTTTCTTTCCTTTACCTGTTACTAAGTTAAGTAATACGTATGAAATGATTCCTACTGAGATACCTTCTGAAATGCTGTAGAATAATGGCATTGCAATAATGCAAAGGTATGCAGGAATTGCTTCTGTTAAGTTATCATCTGTAAACTTAATATCTGTAACAGCACCAAACATAAGGAATCCTACCATAATAAGTGCAGGAGCTGTAGCGAATGATGGAATTGTAATGAATAATGGTGAGAAAATCATTGCTATAAGGAATAAAACACCTGTTATTACTGATGTAAGACCTGTACGTCCACCTTCAGCAACACCGGCTGATGATTCAACAAATGTTGTTGTTGTTGATGTACCAAGGACAGCACCTACTGATGTAGCAATAGCATCTGACATAAGTGCAGGTTTGATTTTTGGTAATTTACCATTTTCATCAAGCATTCCTGCTTTTGTACTTACACCAATGATTGTTCCCAATGTATCAAATAAGTCAACGAAAAGGAATGCAAATACAACGATGATGAAGTTTACAATACCTACTGCCTTAAAGTTGAGATTGAAACACTGTCCAAATGTATCACCTAAAGCTGAGAAGTCAAAACTTACAAACTTAGTAGGGATAACTGAGAAAAAGTCCTTTCCATCAGGAACGTAAATCTTTGTAAGTTCGCAGATGATTCCAAGAATCCATGTTGATACGATACCAACAAGAATTGAACCTTTTACTCTCTTAATATAAAGAATTGCTGTAATAAATACACCGATAACTGCTAATAATGCACAAATACCTGCTGTATGGAAATTCTGTGTAAAGTCTGTAATTGTAACAAGTGTTGATGAATCAACTACAAGACCAGCATTCTGTAATCCAATGAATGCGATGAATAAACCGATACCTACTGATACTGCTTTCTTAAGATTAACTGGAATAGCATCAAAGATAGCTTCACGAACATTTGTTAATGAAAGTATTATAAAGATAATACCTTCAACAAATACTGCAAATAATGCTATCTGCCATGAATAACCCATTTCTCCACAAACTGTGTATGCAAAGTAAGCGTTAAGTCCAAGACCTGCTGATAAAGCAAATGGAAGATTAGCCATAAGAGCCATACACATTGTACCAATAAATGATGCAAGACATGTTGCAATAAGAATAGCTTCCGGATTCATACCTGAAGCGCTTAAGATGCTTGGGTTTACAGCAAGAATATATGCCATAGTCATAAATGTTGTAACACCCGCAACTACTTCTGTTTTTACGGAAGTGTTGTTCTCTTTGAGTTTAAATATTTTTTCTAACATTTTCCTCTCGTATAGTTTCCTATACTTTTCCTTTCTATAAAATATATTTGCTAGCGCAATCTTTATTATAGCAGAGCTTGAAACAATTTTCTACAAAAAAAATGTATGAAGAAAATGGGAAAAATTATACATATCTTATAAACACCGCAACTACTTAATCGGAATATCAAATATAAAGCTTACGTCTCCCTTGCCTTTTTTTTGCACAAATGTTCCCTTTCTTTTTTAGATTACTTTTTAATACTATCTGTTTGATATTACCTCCTTTAATCTTATCGTTCTTAATCTTATAATTTTATTTTTTAATATTCTACTACCCTTACCTATATTAAACCTTAAATATGTGTCAGGATGTTAATTTGTGGTAAAAAAGTTGATTACATATTTTCCAATCTGCATAGTAATTTGTTTATTTCTTGAATTTGACTAATTATTTTATTATTTTCATATGTTATGGATTATAATTTTTGTATTAATTATAATATTTTTTATATTTATGTGTTGTTGTATAATTACTATTATAATTACACTATATATTTTATAAGAATTTGGAGATTTAAAATGATTGATTTTGAAAAAACTAAGCTTATTCTTGCTTCAAACTCACCGAGACGAAGCGAGTTACTTAAACAGGCGGGATATGAGTTTGAAATTATAGCTTCAAATATGGATGAACAAACTTCTGAAACTGAACCGGCACTTGTTGTTAAAGACCTATCTCTTCAAAAAGCAACAAACGTATTTAACAGTATTATGAAAGTTGTTAACCTGTCTCTTGACGCATACGAGGGTGTTTCACTTATGATTATCGGTGCTGATACAATCGTTGCAAAAGACAACCAGATAATGGGCAAACCCAAAGATCATGACCAGGCATTTGATATGTTAAATCTGCTTCAAAATAACACCCATCAGGTATACACCGGAGTCAGCATTATTCTCTATGATTTTGAAACTAAAGAGAAAAAAGTTCACTCCTTCCACGATTGCACTGACGTTGAATTTTACACGATGACTGACAGTGAAATCAATTCCTATATTGAAACAGGTGACTGCTATGATAAAGCCGGAAGTTACGGCATCCAAGGCTCTTTCGCCATACACGTTAAAGGAATTCACGGTGATTACAATAACGTTGTAGGACTACCTATTGCAAAGTTATATCATGAATTGGAGGAAATGTAAGTAAAATTTTTAAAAATAGTATATGTTATCAAAATATTTTTTCTTGACATATACTGTTTTTTGTATATATAATAAAAACGATTCAAATAATATTTTTAAGGAGAACAAATTATGAAAAACAAACTAAAACACTTATCCATTACACTTTCACTAATGATATGCATTATATTTTTCTCAAATATTAATGTAAACGCCACTCAGTTGCACCTAAAAAATGATGATAATAACTCATCTTGGAAACTAACAATCAAAACAATTGCTAATTATGATGCCGACTCAACTTTTATGAAATTCCAAACTGGAACAACATCACAAATTGCAATTGTTGATTTAGGTGATGATAATTCTGTAACAAATTTAAAAAATCTTATGGGGACAAGAAAAACTATTGATTATCTTATTTTAACACATTGGCACAAAGATCATTGTGCAGGACTAAAACTTTCACAATTTTATAAAAATTTCAAAATAAAAAATCTTTTTATATCCGGTGTTAACTTCACACCTAACTACATAAAGCCACTATTAAACAACAAATGCGTTGATAATATTTATTGCTTTGGAACATATGGTAAAGGAGCCAATTGCTCATCTGCACGAAAATACTTCGGTAGTGAATCTTCCCCAAAAGTTAGTTCAAGTAATAAAAATTCATTAATTAAATATTGCATAAAAGGTAAAAATATAACTGTGAATTATATAGATAATATCAAAACCATTAACAAATACTCAACATATCAGATTAAGATAATACCTACTTTACTTGGAAATAGCTCATCAAATAGTACTGATGAAAACAATAGAAGTCTCAGCGTTATAGTAAACAGTTTAAGTGCTACCCAAAAATTTAAAGTAATTTTCCCTGGAGACAACCAAGCAGACGGATTAAAGTCTATTCTTAATAATTCAAATATTTTAAACGAATTTGAAAGCGATAAACCTGATACAACTAATGTTATTTATAAAGCCTCACACCATGGAAAAGCTAGATGGCATGATTTTTTAAGACCTGTAAATACTGAATCAGAATATTCAATAAATATAAATAATATATATGCTCAACTTATAGAAAATGATAAAGATTTAATAAATTATAATAATAAAATGTTACTCTTTGATATGGCAAGTTTTTCTCATAAATATTACAATAACTTTAATAAAAATAATATATTTAAATTTAGTGCAATGTATATTGCTGAAAAAAAATTTATAAACAAGATTAAACCTGATACTATTGTCGGCACCAACTGGCCTAAAAATAATGGAGAAAAAGATGAATTAATTCGTAAAAAAAATTATAATTTTTATAAACGCTTTATCGATTTAACGTCAATACGTAACAAAGTTTCTTTAATTAATAATTTTTAAATTAAATTTTATAAAACTTCACTTTCTATTTTCTTAATAGGCAAGTGAAGTTTTTATTATTCAACCCCAAACTTACTATATACAATTTTATATCAAAAAGTTTCTAATTATCTTTTCAACATTTCTTGTATCTAGTGGGCATTTCTCCAATTCAAATGTTGCTATTAAATTTTCTCCAAGAATAAAACCATTATTTTCATACATATTAATTTTTTTTAATTGCCTTTTTTGCATATTCTTCATCGCTCATTAATCCAAAATGTTCCCAGTAATACTCCTTTCTTGTTACCACATTTACTACTTTAAAGTCTGGCTTTACATAGCCATAGCCCTTCATATATAATGGCACTTCATAGCAATATGGTACATTCATCATATTAAGCTTATCCGCAATAATTTTTTCAGACTTTGATTTCACACTTTCGCCTTTCTCTGTTAAAATTTCTATGCTTTCCCCTGCCTTCACAATATATACATTTTTGCTTGCCTTAGCTATTATATCTTCCTGTTTTTTATACCATGTAAATGTCAATATATAATTGTACAAAAAGTGGAAAATAAAAATGTACAAATTCCTATGCTATTCCTCAGCCTGTGATTCAAAAAAAGCCCGCTTTTCTCGAAGTCGGTATGACGGTCCCTTTATTGAAACAATCTGCGAGTGATGGAATAGCCTGTCTAAAACTGCATTTGCCAAAGTAGGCGAACCAAATATTTCTCCCCATTTAGAGAAAGGGGTGTTGGTAGTTATTATTGTACTGTTTCTTTCGTAACGCTTGGCTATAAGTTGAAAGAACAGATATGCTGAATCCTGATCAATTGGCATATATCCTATTTCGTCAATGATTAACAGTTTATATTTGGCAAAGAACTTTAAACGTGACTCTAGTCTGTTTTCCATCAGTGCTTTTTTGAGCTGTGTTATTAATGACTCAAAAGACACAAAATAAGTTGAAACTCGTGACCTTGCGCAGGTAATGCCTATGGCTGTGGCAAGATGTGTTTTACCAACTCCACTGGAGCCTACAAACAGGATGTTTTCTTTTTTATCCAGAAATCCCATCCTGTTAAGTTCAAGCAGTTCTTTTTTGTTAATTCCCAGTTGAAAGTCAAACTCAAAATCATCCATTGTTTTAAGGAAAGGAAAAGCTGCAGTTTTCACACAGGCATTTTCAGCCCTGATTTGGTTGTTCTTTTGTTCAATTTCAATCAGTTCTTCCAGGGCTACACTAAATGATTTTTCGCCTTTACTGACTAACTCAATGTATGTATCTAAATATTCCGGCATCTTATGTATGCCTAAGTCAGTCAGCCCATTTATAATCTTTGCATAGGTTGCCATTTTATCTCCTTTCACAGGAAGTCATCCATTTGTGCCAGATTAGCTTCTGCCATTTGCGCACCATTTTGATTGGTCTTGAATTTCTCATTACTTCTGATGTACTTCTA
>OGXI01000473.1_pt1 | contig 35680 bp, 26 predicted proteins | sample 1576221 | NCBI WGS metagenome assembly OGXI01 (sample SAMEA3541523, study PRJEB24748) | human gut metagenome | biome: human gut; feature: human-associated habitat; material: faeces | place: China | collected 2012
AAATCAACAGCAGAAGGACTTTTTTGCCTACGCGCAGAAGGCTCTGCAGCGAACGCCCGCCCGAACTCTCTGCGGCAAAGATCGTACAGCGCGGTGCAGCGGGCTTCCAGGGCAAACACCCGCCTGGCCTCTGAGGGGAGCTTGGCCCCATGGGCGGGTTTAACTATCACGGGCAGAGTGGCGGTGGTTTTCATCTGGCGCAGTAAGTTCTGTCCCTTGGCTGTGAACCCCAGAACCCGCAGGTAAGGGGGCGCATCCAGGCGGTCCTGGGCGGTCAGCCCCAAAAAGGCCCACAGCACCAGCCGGCGGATTCGGGCCAGGGGATACCGTTTCGTTTTGACCAATTGGTAGAGTGCCGGCAGAGAGTCAGCGGACTGAACCGCATCATACAGGCGGTGACTCAGACCTTCTCCGCTGTCAGGTAGTTGGGAAAAGTCTTCTGCCTCCATGCCCCGCAGACGGGCCAAAACCCCCTGGGTGCAAAATGCCAGGCTGGCAGGGTTGGCCCGCAGGCGCGCTTCCGCCTGGGGGGAGAGATGGGGGGCCAGAGAAGTTTCCCCAGGTTCTTCCAAAAGCCTTTCCCGCAGGTAAGAGGCGGAGACATGAGACAGGCCGGTTTGCCCCTGGTCGTGGCCCGCCCCCAGGCGGGGGATGGTGTGGGGAACCAGGGGGGAGCCCAGGGACCGAAGCGCCCGCAGATATTCAATGCCCAGGTTGTTGTTGGGATGGCGCAGGCACTGGGCGTTTTCTCCCAAAAGGGCGGTGGCAGCCCGCTGACGGGCCACGGGAAAGGAGAGGCCCTGCGCCAGTGTCTGGCGCAGCAGGCAGCGCCAGGCCTCGCTCTCCAGACAGTCTGCCACTGCCTGGAGGGGGGATAGGATGCCGGCCTCACTGCCGAAGCTGAGGGTATCCACCACGCCTGTGGCAGTCAGAAGCGCCACTCCGCCCCGGGCAAAGGATTCCGCAGAGGAGACAGCCCAGAGGGTGGGAAGCTCCAGAATCAGGTCGGCCCCTTGACGCAGGGCCAGTTCCGCCCGGGTCCACTTGTCCGCCAAGGCGGCGTCTCCCCGCTGTACCCAGTTGCCGCTCATGACGCAGACCACCGCGCAGTCCGGTCCGAAGGTCTGGGAGAGCATGCGAAGATGATGACCGTGGCCGCTGTGAAAGGGATTGTATTCCGCGATGACGCCGATTGTATGCATAGACCAACCTCGCTTCAGAAAAAATTTGAAATTTGGGGAAAAAACAGTTGTCCTTTTCATAAAAATGGGCTAAGATAAATGCGTATGAACTATTTTACCCTGAATGGGTAATCCAAGCAAGAACCTATCGCAATGATTAACAATTAAGGAGTGGAAAATACCATGAAAGTTTTGGTTATCAACGCGGGCAGCTCTTCCCTGAAGTATCAGCTGCTGGACCCCGATACGAAGGAAGTCCTGGCCAAGGGCCTTTGTGAGCGGATCGGGATCGATGGCCACATTAAACATACCCCCACCGGGAAGGATGTCTATGATGCAGACCGCTACATGCCGGACCATGAGGCTGCTATCAAGCTGGTGATGGAGGTTCTGACCCATAATTACTATGGCGTTATCAAAGATATGTCCGAGATCGACGCTGTGGGCCACCGCGTGGTGCATGGCGGCGAGGAGTTCACCCACTCTGTGATCATTGACCGGGCGGTGATGAAGGGAATCCGGGACTGCATTCCCCTGGCACCCCTCCACAACCCTGCCAACATCACTGGCATTGAGGCTTGCCAGGATGTGATGCCCAATACCCCCATGGTGGCGGTGTTTGATACGGCATTCCACCAGACCATGCCCCCCAAGGCCTACATTTACGCAGTGCCTTACCGCTGGTATACAGAGAATAAGGTTCGCCGCTATGGCTTCCATGGCACTTCTCACCAGTATGTTTCTCAGCGTGCCGCGGAGATGCTGGGCCGCCCCATTGAGGAACTGCGCATTGCCACCTGCCACCTGGGCAACGGCGCCTCTACCTGCTCGGTGAAGTTTGGCAAATCCATTGATACCTCCATGGGCTTTACGCCCCAGGACGGTCTGCCCATGGGCACCCGCGCCGGTGCCATTGACGCGGCCATCACGGAGTATATCGTGGATCAGCGCGGCTATTCCGGCAAGCGCGTGGAGAGCGCCCTGAATAAGGAGTCCGGCATGCTGGGCATTTCCGGCGTTTCCTCTGACTTCCGCGACCTGGAGGCTGCCGCGGCAGAGGGCAACGAGCGTGCGCAGCTGGCCATTGACGTCTTCTGCTATAAGGTCACCAAGCGGATCGGTTCCTGTGCCGCCGCCATGGGTGGTCTGGACGCTGTGGTATTCACCGCTGGCGTGGGTGAGAACTCCGCGACCCTCCGTGCCAAGATCATGGAAGGGCTGGAATTCCTGGGCCTGAAGATGGACCCTGAGAAGAACAACGTCCGGGGCAAGGAGGCCATCATCTCCACCGATGACTCCCCCAATAAGATTCTCCTGATTCCCACCAACGAGGAACTGGTGATCGCGTTGGATACCGCCAGACTGGTCAGAGAGCAGGAAGCTGCAGTCAAAGAAGACTGATTGAATCTGACGGCAATAAACCGAAAGCGGAAAACGCTGGGTCCTGTATAGCAGGGCCCAGCGTTTTTTAGATCGGTCAGGGAGTTATGCGGTGTATTTCCCACCACTGGCTTTATGAAATAAAAGACTCAGACCTTCCAGGGCTTTGTTCAGCAGCCAGATGACAGAGGGAATCAGTAGAATAAATACCGTGAGAACCAAAATACCGCCGAAGGACAGCGGAGACAGAGAGAAGAGACCGGGGATGACTGCGATGATGAAGAGCAAAGCAAGGATTAGTCCCCCCATCATGCCCAGATGGAGCCGGTTGACAGGCTTGGCCACCCGCCAGACCATAAAGAATCCCACGATGGTGACCAGCAGTGCGGTGATGGTGGAAATTTCGTTGTTGCTGATTTGGAAAGCTTGCTGGAAAAGAAGTACAAAAATGATGATAAACAAATCTGTAAACGCCGCCGGAAGAGCCCGGACGATGGCGTTGCGGAGAAATTTTCCACTGACCAAATTTTCGTTGGGCTCCAGAGCTAGGATCAGGGAGGGGATACCAATGGAAAGCAGACTCATCAGTGTCAGCTGCGACGGAGAGAGGGGATAGGAGAACACAGCGGTAATGGAGATCACAGCCAAGATCAGGGAGAAAATATTTTTCACCAGATACAAGGAGGCCGCCCGTTCAATGTTGTTGATGACCCGGCGCCCTTCCGCCACCACAGAGGGCATGGAGGAGAAGTCAGAGTTCATGAGAACCAGATCGGAAATCTGGGCGGCCACGTCACTGCCTGAGGCCATGGCCACGCTGCAATCGGCTTCCTTCAGGGCCAGCACGTCGTTGACACCGTCACCGGTCATGGCCACCGTGTGCTTGTTGCTTTGCAGGGCCTGGATCAGAAGCTTTTTCTGATTGGGCTTCACCCGGCCGAAGACGTTGTACTCCTCGCAGGCGGCTTCGATGTCCTCATAGGTCTCCAGGGTGGAGGCATCCACGTAGCGGTCCGCACCCTCAATCCCGGCCTCCCGGGCAGCTGCGGAAACGGTGACAGGGTTGTCCCCGGAGATGACTTTCACGGTGACGCCCTGCGCGTGGAAGTAGGCAAAGGTCTCTTTGGCATTTTCCCGCACTGGGTTGCGCAGCAAAACGAAAGCCAGAGGCAGAGGAGAGGAGATACCCCGTCCGTTGGGGCCAGGCTGGCAGGCGGCAAAGAGCAGTACCCGGCTGCCGTCGGCCATGGCTTCCTCAGCCACGGAGCGGTAGGGAGCGTAGCCCTCAGCACCCAAAATAAACTCCGGCGCCCCTAACACATAGCTCTCTTGGCCGCCGTAAGATACCGCGCTGTACTTGGTCTCCGAGGAAAACCCCAGCACCTGCAGAGCCTTTCGGGCGGTGTCAGAGCGCAGGGATTTTTGCAGGGCCTGCATAGTCTCATTGTCGGGTTCCATGTTGGAAACAAAGTCCGACAAAAGCTTTTCCAGCTGTGCCTCCGTGACCTGGGTGGCCAGAGGGAGCATGCCGCAGTATGCCATCTCCGGTTGGGTGATGGTTCCTGTTTTGTCCACACACAGCACGTCGACCCGGGCCAGCGTTTCCGTGCATTTGAGGTCCTGTACTAAGGTGTTCTGGGCGGCCAGGCGAAGAACGCTGGCGGCCAGCGCCAGGCTGACCATCAGATATAGCCCCTCTGGGATCATTCCGATGACTGCGGCGGCGGTGGTCTCAACCCCTTCTTTGAGGGAGAGGCCCAACAGAGAGGTTTGCCGATAGAAGAGCATCCCGCCGATGGGGACAATGAGGATGCCGATGGCAATCAGCAGCCGGTTGAGAGAGCGCATCATGCCGGGGAGATGATTTTTTTTGGATTTCTTGGCCTCATTGGTCAGCTGGGAGGCGTAGGAATCTGCCCCCACGTGAGTAAGAATGGCGTAGCATTTTCCAGAGACGACAAAGCTCCCAGACAGAAGCTCGCTGCCCACGCCCTTGGAAATTTCGTCGGACTCTCCTGTGATCAGGGATTCGTTGACCTGCACGGAGCCGGAAACCACCTTGGCATCGGCGGCAATCTGATTGCCTGCGGATAGAACCACCAAGTCATCCTTCACCAGATCGGCGGTGGGGATGGTGGTGACTTTGCTGTCCCGAATGACCTGGGCCCGGGGGGCGGAGAGAAGAGAGAGGGCGTCCAATTTCTTTTTTGCATGGAGCTCCTGGATGATGCCGATGGCGGTATTCGCGGCGACCACCAGCAGGAAGATCAATTCTCCAAAAGAGCCAACGGCAATCAAAAAGCCGGCAATGATGAAAAAAATCAGATTGAAAAAAGAGAACAAATTTTCCAGTACAATCCGCTTCACCGACTTGGTGGGGGACTCCGGCGGGGTGTTGACCTGACCGGCTTGGATTCGTGCCCTGACCTGGGACGCTGTCAGACCAAGGGGACTTTGGCCGGCGGGTTGGTGCAATGACGGCATACGCACGCCTCCGATTTCTGGGAGATTTCTGATGCGAAAAACCGGAGGCCCGGGGGCATAGATCCCATGGGGCCTCCGGTTTTTGCAACCAAAGGTAGTATACTATTTTTCGTCAAAAATAACAACGAATAGATTGTAAACAATTCCCGGTTACTTTCCCACAGCCACCTTGCCGCAGGTTGCACAGTTGTGAGAGCAGTCCCACAGATGCTCGGCGGTGGGAGCCCAGTTCTCCGCGTAACTGTCGCATTTGGCGCACAGATCATCCACGTCTTCCAGGGCGGTTACGTCACTGGGGTGTGCCCCGGATTTGTGGACCATTTCCCGCAGTTTTTCCGGATTCTCCAGCATGGGGCAGGGCCGCAGATGGTTTTCATTGAACGGTTGACCATCGTGGTATGCCATGAACAGGGGAGAGCACAGTGCTTCCAGCAGAGTCTTTTCCCGGATGTTGGAATCGGAATAATGAATGAACACGCAGGGATCGCAGTCACCGTTGGCGTTGATGTGGAGGTAACGGCGGCCGCCGGCGATACATCCGCCTACATACTCGCCGTCGTTCTGGAAGTCCAGCATGAAGATGGGCTTCTTTCCCCGGAGCTCCCGAATCTGGTGATACATATATTCTCTCTGTTCCGGCGAGGGGAGCAGTTCCGGCACCGCATCCTTGCCCACAGGCATGTAGTGGAAGTACCAGACAAAATAAGCGCCCCATTCCACCAACTGGTCCACATAAGCCTCTGTGCTGACGTCTTTGATATTGGCGCTGGTGTAGCAAGTGGAGATGCCGAAAGGCAGACGATTGCGCTTAAGCAGATTCATGGCGTTAACGGCTCGTTGATATGTGCCATTGCCCCGACGGGAGTCCGTCGCTTCTTCAAAGCCTTCCACACTGATAACAGGCACAAAATTCTTTACTTTCAGCATGTTCTGTGCAAACTCTTCGTCGATCAGAGTTCCGTTGGTAAAGCACATAAAGATGGCGTCAGAATGCTTTTCGCAGAGCTTAATCAGGTCTTTTTTCCGCACCAGGGGTTCACCGCCGGTGTAGATATAGAAGTAAGTGCCCATTTCCTTACCCTGGCGAATGATATCATCAATTTCATCATAGGACAGGTTCAACTTGTTGCCGTACTCTGCGGCCCAACATCCCTTGCAATGAAGGTTGCAGGCAGAGGTGGGGTCCAGCAGGATGGCCCAGGGCACGTTGCAGTTGTACTTGGTGCGGTACTCGTCCTGCTTTTTCCAGCCGGTGATGCTGGCGTTGAGGAAAAGGTTGGACAATAAGGTCTCGGTAAAGCCCAGATCCATTTCAGTCATCATACGAAGCACCAGCTTGTGGGCGGTGGAGTCTTCGTTGTTGATGGCGTCACGGATGGCCTGGCGCTGACGGGGGAAGGACTGGGGACCGTCACCCGCGAATTTGTCCACCATGTCCATTACATGGGTTAAGTTTTTGATGGGGTCCTTTTCAATGTAGGAAAAGGCCTGACTCAATGCGAATTTTTTGATGCTGTCGCCTAACATAATAAATTTCCTCCCTTATGTGCGATATCAAGAAAGCTCCGACCAAAATAAGAATAGAGTGGAAAGCAAGAATCAAAAGCGGTCAGTGTATATCATAGTACGTTCTGTTGCATTTTGCAAGCGTCAACCCATACAAATAGTGAGAATACCATGAAAATAAGCCAGACCATTTTGATCGGAGGAGAGGCAGGAAAAGCCTGTCACTTATTATAGGACTTTATTTTTTATTTTGCAAGTGTTTTTTACAAAAGTAGTTACATAAATGGAAAAATGGAGTTTGCAATCCATATTTTTCCAAATAATTGAAAATGAGCGCGTGTTATGTTACAATACAAAATCTGAGCATATGAGGAGAGGGGGGCGGGAAGGGACGGTTAAATCGTTGTTTACCGGTTCCCAAAAGAATCGGCAACGGAAGGTTGAAAGCGTAATAAAGGCCAAAGAGACATGAGTAACATGGCCATTTTATGAGATTTTATCCACGAAAAAGAAATATTTCTTTACAGTCTGAGCAAATAGGAGGGATAGACATGTTTCAGGGATTTTCCCAGCAGACCAATGACTTTCTCTGGGGGATACGCTTTAACAATGAGCGGTCTTGGTTTGAGGCGCATAAGCAGGAATACCTGGACTACGTACAAAGCCCCCTGCGCCAGCTGGCCCAGGAGGTCTATGCACGGTTTTCTGCGGCCCATGAGGAACTGCCTTTGATGGTGCGGGTCAGCCGCATCTATCGGGATGCCCGCCGGCTCTATGGCCGTGGGCCCTATAAAAGCCATCTGTGGTTTTCCCTGCGGATGTCCGGGGAGAACTGGGCGGAGCAGCCGGTGTTCTGGTTTGAAATTTATCCAGCCGGCTATGCCTATGGTCTTGGTATCTATGAGGCCCGGCCGGCTCTCATGGCAAAGTTTCGTAAGGCAATGGACGAACATCCCGAGGATATGCTGCCGTTGGCAAACGCCTTTCAGAGGCAAACCCGGTTCCGGCTGGGAGCAGAGGAATACAAGCGCCCCAAAGGCACCGCACAGCCCCCTTTGGACCAGTGGTACAATCGCAAAAACCTGGATCTTACCTGTGACCGGGAGATTGATGACCTTCTCTACAGCCGGGCGTTGGTGGATGAACTGCTGCAGGCTTATGAGGCGCTGATGCCCTATTACCGCTATTTCTCCAGGATTTGCAGCCAAGGGGAATGAGAGCTACTTTTTTAAGATGCGGAACCAATTATGGTGGTAATCGATGATCCCTTCCCGGCGCATATTGGACAGTTCTCTGGACAGAGCACTGCGGTCAGCGCCTAAAAAATTGGCCATACTGGCCCGGTCAAAGGGAACGGTAAAGGAATCGCCCTGGGCAGCGGCGTATTGGGAGAGAAAGGTGGTCAGCTTCATCCGCAGGGTGTTGCGGGAGAGAATCTGAATTCGCTGGTTCATGTGCAGCGTCCGGGTGGCCAGGGCGGAAATGAAGCGGTTGGACAGGGCCCAGTCCAAGGGACGAAATGGTGGCATCGGCGCTTTGATCCGGTTGGGACTCATCCAGAGAATTTCCGATTCCGTGACGGCGCAGATGTAAATGGGAGCGTCGGTCCCCAAGAAGCAATAGGCCTCTCCAAAGAGCCCCCCTGCGCCCACACTGTTCATGATGATGTGGTGTCCGTCCATGTCGTCCATATAGACCTGAACGGTTCCGGAGAGAACCAGACCAAAGCGTTCCAAAGGGAAGGAAACGTGGTGGAGAAATTCCCCTTTTTCATAGGTCTTTGTCTTTGCATCAAAGTAGGAGAGTGCGTATGCCTGCTCTTCCGGCGTGAGGCCCTGAAACAGCGGGCATTGTTCCAATTGGGGGTGGTGCATCGTGGTTGCCTCCCTGGGGGATTAGAATAGTGTATGCACCTTATTATAGAAAAAGTCCGTTGCTTTTGCAACGGACTTTTTGGAATTTCAGGCGGCACTGCCGGCAGGGGGACTTCCCGCAGTGTCGTACTTTTCCCCTAAGATGGTGTGGCATCCTTCCAGAGCGTATTCCAGTTTCTGGTAGACAGCGTCAGAGACAGTGGTGGTATTGCCTGCTTTGTACTCTGCTATCGCGGCGTTTACATCCAGAATGATGTAGCGGTCTTGGACATTGGCCCCCCGGTTGAGGACCAGGAGAGGAACGTAATTGATATGGGAGACGGTCGTTTCCCCCGTTGCGGGGTCTTTGGTGAGTTCCAGGTTCAAAATAGCAGTGGTATCGGTATAGTTGACATTGACCGTGGCAGGGCTTTGGTTGGAGACAAAGTTTCCCAGGGAATAGCACACCAGACCCGACCGGGTAGAGCCGTCATCCAGCGTGACGGTGCGGGTTTCCAATGGCTGAGGGACATGAGAGTGGCTACCTAAAATCAGATCGGCTCCGTGAGAGATCAAAAAGTCAGCCACTTGCTCCTGATATGCGTTTTGCGTGGTCTGATACTCAATGCCCCAATGGACCATCACAGCGATCAAATCTGTCCCCAGACTTTCTGCGTAAGCCAGCTCCTGCTGCAGCTTTTCCTGGTCCAGGGTGGCGCATGCGCCAGTGTAATCGGTGTTGAACCGATTCAGAGAAAAATCCTTATCCTGAGGAACTGCAATCCCGTTGGTTCCGTAGGTGTATCCCAGAAAAGCCACGGAAATTCCTCCCACGTCCGCTACAATGACACCGTTGTTCTGGGTGAACGCTTCCTGGGTCCGGTAGGTTCCCACGTGTTGGAGCCCCGCCTGGTCCAAAACGTCCAGCGTCCGGGCAAGCCCTTGAAAGCCCTTATCCATGCTGTGATTGTTGGCCGTGGTGACCAGATCGAATCCGATGGTTTTCAGGTCATACGCCAGGGCATCGGGAGCACAGAACTGGGGATACCCTGAGTAAGGGGGACCATTGAGGGTGGTTTCGAAGTTGGCCACGGCATAGTCCGCGGCTTCGATCCAGGAGGAGACGGACTGAAAGCAGGGGAGATAGCTGTATGTGTCCGTGGCAGCGTCATAGGCGTCGTTGGTCTGGGGAGAGTGGCTCATAATGTCCCCGCAGACTGCCAAGGTAGCGGTAATAGGTTCCTTGTTGTCCTGGGAGGCTGTGCTGCCAGCGGGGGCGGCGTTTTGTCGAAGCCCTAAAAAGATGAAAATAACGCAGAGAAGAACGAGGATCAAAGCTGAAAAAAGCAGTTTTTTCTTCATGTGACTTCCTTTCATTCTGAGAAGCCCCCTGCTCGATGACACAGGCGGAGTAAACGTGGCATTTGTTGCCACCAGACAGGATGGGAACAATCAACAGGGAGCGGTCAGGTGCGGTAGAGTGCGGCAGCGGCTGTCCCCACAGGAAGGGCATTGTCACCCTGCCAGAGTGTGACGTGAAGGCCCAAAGTGTCTCGCAGATAGGCTTGGACCTGTGCTTCAAAGATGGCCATGAGGGGAGGCGCAGAGAAGGCGCTTCCCTGGAGGGACAAACAGACCGGTGCGTTGGCGTCCCGTCCGCCGCCAATGAATTGGATGACAGCGGCCAGATTCGCGCAGACCAGACGGGCTGCTCGTTCCAGGGCGGCCTGAGCAACAACCAGGGCCACCTCTCGGTCCTCTGGCTCCCGGCAGAAATGAGCCAGGGTCCCTCCTGCCTGGGGATCGGCCATGAATTGCAGCACCGTCTCCAGGTCCAGTTGGGTAAGAGAGAGGATATCCCGACTGCACCCAAAGGAAAGGAGCTTCCGTTCCGCAGCCTTGATCATGACCAGACGGAAGATCTCCCCCAGATAGTCAGTGGAGACCATTTTCAAATATAGGTCCAGACCAGGGGCATAGCAGTCTCTGTCTTTGCTGTAATCCACCAGGCCAAAGGGGACGCACTGGGCCTGGGAGAATCCCCCGGTAAAGAGGGTCAGATCCCCCGGAATCCCCGGCCAGCGGAGCACAATGCTGCCTGGGGCGACAAAACCCACATCAATGCTGCTCCCCCAAGTCACCCCCAAGTACCGGCCTTGCCCCGGATTTTGCACCCCCGCTGCCAAAAGGACAGCGTCTGATTCATTGATGAGGGTCATAGGAGGAATGGGGCAGCCACGGCTCTGCAATTCCTCCCGCAGGGAAGCCAGCACCGGTTTTTCAGAGAAACCGTGGATGGTCATGGAGCCGGGGAAACGGGAAATGGTGCCGTCCCCCTTGCCGTCATAGACCACGGGGAAGGGGAGACAGAGGGCCAGCCCCTGTGCCCGGTCCAGAAGGGGCTGCGTCAGTTCCCCAATGGCATAGATCAGGTCCTCCCAAGGCGCAGGATATTCCCGGCCGGGGATAGGAAAACGATCCTGGTCCGAGAAGTGAGCCTCGCCGTGGGAGAAGGTGACCAGAGAAACGCGGATTTCCTGATCGTCCAGTTCGGCGACAGCGATAGGTTTGTTTTCAGTGAGGGTCCCAAAAGGCGGCAAGAAGGTGGGGAACATCGGGATGGAAGCGACCCCGCCATAGAGAGAGATCCGCATTTGAGAGAGAAAAAGTTGGGTTAGGGTAGACCCATCCAGCGTATCTGGGGTCATGCTGTTGGCCCGAAGAAGGTTGGTCAATTGTTGCTGGACAGCTGCATTCATAGAAAAGCCTCCTCAGGGGTGGGAAGATGAAAGCTTCCCGTGAAAATATCAATAGATAAGGATAGTATACCATGTTTTCCCGAAAGATAAAGAGCAAAAGACAAAAAAAGAGACCGGAAAAGGGAGAGGCTACATAAGGAAGTAGCTTCTCCCTTTGGCTTTGTAGTCAGCCAGATTGATTGAATTGTAGGGAAAATTCAAATCATAACGGAGGATTATAGCAATGGCAAAATCAATTTTTGAAGAAATGGGTGGCACTTATCACGAAGAAAACGGGTATCTTATTCCTGACCTTACTTTACCCACCGAAGAAGAAAAGCCCATCGGGATATGGGGACAACGGCATTTACGGTATATCAAGGAGCATAAGCAACTGTTCTATGTCAATCTGCTGACAAGTGGCAGGTTAAATAGCTATCTTGCCGATATAAACGAGCTGGCAGAGGAATTGTTCTTTCGGCTGGTAAAACAACTTGCCGAAAAAGAATGCATAACGGAAGAACTCAAAGCAGAATACCAAATAGAGTGGGTTGGACGAACGAACAATATACGCTCCAGAGTGACGGAAATCGTCAATGCAGAATTGATTTACGCATAACTGAATCTGTTGTTCAAAAGTTAAAAATCTCGATTTAGATAAATATGACAGCGGCAGGGATAAAATCCTTGGCGCTGCTTTTACTAAAAGGTTATGCTATTTCTTTACTAATGAGGCAACTATACTGTTCTTCAATCTGTTCAATGGCCGCAATTCTATTTTGAAGTAATTGATGCTTTTTGACAAGCGAAAGTTGCTCATCATAACAAGGAATATCAATTTTAGTATAGGAAAAAAATCCTGTCATATTCCACGTGCCATTATCCGAGTTGGAAGCATATGACAGAAAATCTTGTTTATATTGGATTGCAAGCCATCGTAAATCTATTTTATAAGGAGAATCATCTTTAACAAAAAGTATATATGCATGGTCATTTATGGTATATCTTCCTTTATTTAAATATTTTGTGTAGCCTGCTTTTCCATTTCTGGTAACCAAAAGTCCTTCTTGCCCCTCAAATACTTTCAATTGACGATTATTAATGACGCACATTGGAATCTCACCCATCATTGTGCTATCTTCAGTAGCACTTGACAATATCTGATAATGTTCGGCACCGTTCTGCAGGGTTTGATAAATGAATTCTTCCGTGAGTCCCGTATTGCCGCTCATATAGTCTATGCAGGTTGAAATATCTATGTTTTTGCCTTGATATTTTGTGTATTCAACAGATATTTCTTTGTCTATAAGGCATTTATAATTATTCTTTAATGTTGCTAAATTCTCTAACTTAGCCTTTATACCTTTTAGCAAGTGTAAAATATTATTTTGCACCTCAAACTTTGGCAAATCAAATTCTTCAGCATAAATCTGTGTTAGCGACAATGTTTTTGACCCATCACTTACACCCATTTCTCTATAAAAATTCTGCAAAAATATTGAAAAATACTCAAGATTGACCTTATCTCTGGCATTTTTTCGCAATGTAATGAATCCAGCGTGGTGATTTAAAGCAAATTTCTCATCACTTTTATAGGTCATACTTCCTGCACTACCATCTAAACTAATGATTATTCCTTCACCAGAAAAAACAGTTATAGGTACTCCCTTTTTTGTTTTAGCTGAGATGGATATTCTGCGTTCTGTTGTAGCGTGTTCTTTATTGCCACCGTACAACGGAATTAATTCATCACCATTTTGAAGGGAGGCATATATTGCTTCATCAGTTAATGCATAATTGCCTTTTTCAATTTCATTAAACACATCAAGAAATTTCACTTAATACCCTCCTCATTTCATCATCAATTTTCTTTAATTCATTAGCAAATTCTTCTTCGTTAATGTAGTGTGGCGAATATGGTCGCAAATAGTATTCGGGAAGTAAGGTTTCATAGTTGTCAGATGTAATACGCTCGATATCTATATTTCCACCTTTTCTTGCCGTTTGTACAATACCTTTTTCGTCTATCCAATTGCTTTTGGTTTCGCTATCATCAAAAGTCAACCATCTTTTTTCAAGTACACCTGGCATTTCAATGCCGTCTGTGCTAACCCAACCAGAAATTTCATCGTGCATCCAACCATTGCGATTGTTCCGAAGCTTGGTTGGGAAACGTTTATCTGAATTGGCGAGTCCATCGTTATCAATAATATACATCCACACAGGCTTATCTTGAATTTTTGTTATCGTGTTGCTCCGTTTCTTAATAAACAAAGCATATGTTTTTTCCTTTGTATAAGGTGCAAAGGCAAACTTAGGCAAGGAAACTATTGCATAAACTTCACACTTTTCCAAAATTTCCCGTCGCAACTTTTTGTATGAAGGGTTTTCCAATACACCATCAGGCGTAATGATACACGCTTTGCCACCAATTTCAAGCAAATCAATAACCTTACAAATAAATGCAATCTCCGTTCTATTAGTAGATATTGCTTCAGTATTTGCTTTGATTGTGCCGCTTCCATAAGGCGGATTGGTTATCACATATTGATATTTTTTGTTCAATATATTTTTCCCTTGGCGAGTAGGTTTTAATGAGTTGTCGGAGTACATATGCGTGTGTCCGTCACCTACCAAGAACATATTAAGTCGAGTTCTGGAAATATTTTCGTCACGTACATCAACACCATAGAAGCACTTTTTAGACAGAAATTCTCTTGCTTCAGAAGTAAGTGTTCCACTTTTTTCATAATTGTTTAAGAGGACTTTGAAGCTTTCAGTTAAAAATCCACCCGTTCCACAAGCGGGGTCAATAATAGAAAATTCCTTCTTTTTGTTATATACATCCTCATCTTGCAACAACAACTTAGAGAAAATATGCGTATAGTGTCGTCTTGTGAAATATTCTCCGAAATCTTTCTTTTCCTTTGAAGATGCAAACATTTCATATACGGCACCAAACAAATCAAATCCAGTACCGTGTAAAGGTTTCATAGAATCAATAATGCCATATATTTGCTTTACATCATCAACACCAATAAGTGGTTTGTTCTTGCCGTCACCACTAATAGCAATTCTGACCACTTCCATAACATTCTTAAATTCTTTGAATGTAGTTTCATCTTCCAAACGGCTTATATAACCACTTAAATTATTCTTGATTTTTTCTGCAACTTCATCGTTACAAGTAGACCAATATACTTTTGATGCATCTTTATTACCATCAATTTCTTCTTTCTCTTCAAAATATTCAAGAGCTACAAAACCTACTGTAAAGTCGATTTTTTGAACATTATCTTTGAAATTGATACCTCGATAAACGCCTGCAAGTTCCCATAATTTCTTGTTAAAGATTGCTTCTGAAATTGTAGAAATCGAGTCAACATTCGTATTGATAGAATCTAAATTGGGATTTTCTGTTAATTTGTTTTTAATCAAACGATAAATGTCTATGGTTTGAAATTCTCTAATTGGATTTCCGTTTAGCGTTAATTGTTTTAATGTTTTGGCATTATAGAAATATGTTGTTTTACAATTTGTAACAATAAAATACGGTAATCCCAATTTAGGAGCCTTGGTTTTGCCTTGTTTTAAAGCATCTTTCCAATCTTTATCATCCACCTTACAGTCATCTTTTGCTTCGGCATATGCAACAAGATTTTTTATATACTGTTCATCGTTGGTTCCGTCATATTCAAACTCAGAAATAAGTATATCTGGGCGTTTTGAGCCTGTATATTTAGAGAATGTAGTATCATTAACAATTTGGCGGAATGGTATACTCAATTGTGCAACTAAAACTTCATTTATCAGTCTGCTTACAGATAGCGCCTCTTGTTTTTTCTTAGTTTTTGCCATTTTGGGTTCCTCCTATAATTTCAGAAATTGTGTTTTTATATTTGACGCTATCAGTCAAATAAGCATAAGCTGCTTCATTAAAAAAGTCCACGAGCTTTCGTCCATCAAGTGCAAGCGTGCCTTTGAGTTTGCTATGTAGTTCGGGAGTTAAGCGCACCTGAACCTGTTTTGTTTTTTCGTCCACTCGTTTCACCTCTATTTGATATCATTATATCTTGATATAATGATATCAAATAGAGGGCAAATTGTCAAGACTGACACGAATAATTTTTCTAAATCGGGGGAAAATAATAAGTTTTGGTCTTGACAAACACCTATTCTGCGATATATAATAAATACTCTTTTTGGGGAGTTTCAACTGAATATCTAATGTTCTTATGATGAGAATGCGGCGCAAGCCACCCAATGCCTGCGGTATGCTAAGAGGAAATACCGCTGCCCGCCGTCAAAAGCTGTTTTGTACTGTCAGCGGCGGATGGGGCATGAAAACAGTATGGTTTTGAATTTCAAAGCCGTTACATAGAACATCATTTTGAAGCGAGAGCAAAGCTCCCGTTGATTTTTGGTGTCTGTGTAACGGCTTTTTTTGTTTTGCCGTTTACAACTGAATGACCGTCCGAATGGGATATGATTTTGCGATGATATGAGCAAGACAACGCTGCTGAAAAACAGAGGTAGGAACGACATTCGAGTAGAACGGTGTATCTCGTATGTAACGCTTTTGCGGGTTGAAGTCCGCTTGTCGCAAGGCTATTCAGACTTGTATATATCGTTCTGAATGCTTTTATACGGCAGTCCCAATTTTGACCGTATCATGCGTTACATCGGTCTTATGCGTACAGCGTGCTTGAAGTTTCTGAGGAGTGCAGAGGTACTCTTTTCAAAGAGTGCCTTTGCCCCTCGGAGAGCCCACTGACAGCTTTGCAGCCGTAAGGCTGAAAGTGTCATAGTGGGTTACGCACTTTGAAAAGGTGCGTAACAAAGACCGCCAACCTCAACATATCCTCCCCATTGGGAGAAAGAAATACAACCCGAAACAGAAAGGAAGTGAGAAAAATGTCAAGACAGAATTTCAGCGTGGCAAGGGTGGAAACCCGCACAAGGGAGTCCATCGGCAAATACGAACGCCACAACGAACGCAAGAACGAGCATTACGGCAATATGAATGTTGACCTGTCCCGAACGCCTATGAATGTGCATTTCAAATCCTGCGGCGCTCTGACCTACAACGAAACCCTCGATAGGCTGGTCTCTGACGGTAAAGTGACGCTTCGTGGTCTGAAAAAGGACGCTAAAATCTTTGACGAGATGATTTTAGATGTCAACACCGACTACTTTGAAACCCACGGCGGCTATGAATATGCCAGACGGTTTTACGCCGAAGCCTATCGGTTTGCCGTAAAGGTGTACGGCGAAGATAATATCCTATCTGCTGTTATGCACGCCGATGAAGTCAATCTTGCCCTGTCCGAGCAGTACGGTGAGCCGGTTTACCACTACCATATGCACATTGTAGCATTGCCTGTGGTAGAAAAGCAAGTGTTATGGACGAAGCGGTGTAAAAATCCTGAATTGGTCGGCACGGTCAAAGAGGTCGTTCAGCAGGTCAGCCACTCGAAGAAATGGAAATCTCCGCAGGCTGTGGACGAGCAGGGCAATCCTCTCTATGACGAGCGTGGAAAAGCAGTCCTTGTCCCCACCTACAGCATTTTGCAGGACGAATTTTTTGAGCATATGCAGAATGCAGGCTTTAATGATTTTGTCCGTGGAGAGCGTGGCAGTACCGCCGAGAACAAAACCAGCCTACAATATCAGATCGACAAGGATAAAGAACGCCTTGCCCAAATACAGGAAAAGATTGCGTCTGCGGACGAGGAATTATCCACTATACTGCCTGTGCGGGCAAGTGCGGAAATCATAGACGCTATGGGGAAGAAAACGCTGACAGGCAAGGTGCAGATGTCGGCAGAAGATTACGGCTATCTTTCCAACTTAGCAAAGGAGTGCCTTGTAAACAGGCGCACCGTTCAGATTTTGGAGAGCAACAATCGGTTTCTGTCTGATAAGGTAAAATCCCTAAAAGCAGAGCTTGCGGAACTGAAGGAAAAATGCAGACCGTATCTGGAAGCGTTGAAGGCTGCTCCCCAAAAGGTCAAAAACCTTATTGACGGTATCCTGAAATCCCTCCGAAAAACCGCACCTGAGCAGGATAAGGGCATTTTCCATAAGCCGCCCGAAAAGGAAATGAAGTCTTCCCCGTGGGATTTGACAGTCCCTGCACGAAAATCAAAGCCGAAAAAGAAGGAGAATTTTGAACGATGACAGATATTCTTTATCTTGACGAATACGGAAACACCGTAGATGACGGCAAAGAAATCCACGAACTGATTGACGGGATAACGGATATGCTTGCCGCTATGACAAAGGCAGAACGCCTGAACTGGTTTCGCAAAAGCCAATATCCATATTCCATAAACTTTGATATGAAAATCGGCAACACGGTCTATTCCGTATCCAGTCATTTTAACAGAACCGCAAACGAGAGTTTACAGGAAAAAGCACAGCGAATTATCTTGAATAAGTTGTGAAATTTTTACTGTACCGCATTAAAGCGTTGAATTTTAGCGGCAGATATGGTATGATAAGGATACCTACAAATCATATCATATCTGGCTGCGGAAAGGAGAACTATGAACACAAAACAGTCAGATAAACGAATTACCGCCCTGTATGCAAGGCTTTCCCGTGATGATGAGAAAGAAGGAATATCGGGCAGTATTCAAAATCAAAAAGCAATTCTCGAAAAGTACGCAAAGGACAATAAGCTGCAAAATCCCCGTTTCTTCTATGATGACGGATTTTCGGGTGTCACCTTTACAAGACCGGCATTTATGGAGATTATGGAGCTTGCCGAACAGGGTATGATAGGGACTATCGTTGTCAAAGATCATTCCCGACTTGGCAGAAACCGCCTTGTTGTCGGTCAGCTTTTGGAAGAAGATTTTGTCCGTTTGGATATTCGATATATCGCCATAATGGACAACATCGATACCGAAAAAGGTATCAGCGATATTGTGCCGATGCAGGATTTATTCAATGAGTGGCACGCAAAGAACACCAGCGATAAGGTGCGCAAGGTGATGCAGAGCAAGGGTATGTCAGGCAAACCGCTGACCACAAATCCGCCTTTCGGGTATATGAAAAGTCCCGATAATAAGGACGAGTGGATTGTGGACGAGCCTGCTGCAAAGATTGTCAGACGAATATTTGACCTCTGTGTATCAGGACTTGGACCGACACAGATAGCTAAAAAGCTTCGTTCTGAAAAGGTGCTTACTCCTACGGAATATTGGAACAGTATCGGCAGAAAATGCAGTAAGCCGCCCACCATTCCGTATGGCTGGGTAGCGGATACGGTATCTGGGATTCTTGACAAGCAGGAGTATTGCGGCGATACAGTCAATTTTAGAACTTACCGTAAGTCTTTCAAAATGAAGAAAAAGCTCGACAAACCGAAAGATGAATGGAAAGTATTTCCCGATACCCACCCTGCAATCATCGACCGTGAGACCTTTGAGTTGGTGCAGGAATTACGCAAGCACCGCCGCAGACCTACTAAAAGTGGGATTGTCAGTATGTTTTCGGGATTGCTTTATTGTGCCGACTGCGGAGAAAAACTGTATTACAGCGTAACCAATAACTACAAGCGGGAGCAAGCCTATTTCTTCTGCTCGGCCTACCGCAAAAACTCTGATGTATGCTCTGCCCACTATATTCGTGAGAAAGTCGTGGAGCAGCTTGTGCTTGAGAGTATGCAAAGAGTACTGTGGTATGTGCAGAGTTACGAAAAGTTATTCGCACAAAGGCAGTTAGCGGAATTTGGCGAGAAACAAAAGAAAGAATTTGCTGAAAAGCGCAGGGAACTTGATAAGTCAAAGCTGCGTGTTCGGGAAATTGACGGAATTATCCAAAAGCTCTATGAAGATAACGCAACGGGCAAAATCAGTGACGAGCGTTTTGCGACAATGTCGATGTCGCTTGAAAATGAGCAGAGCGAGTTGAAAGACCGTATTCCTGCTTTGGAAGATGAACTTGAAAACGCCAAAGTCAAGACCGAAGGCTTACAGAGATTCATTGACAAAGCAAAGCGAGTTACCCGTCTTGAAGCACTTACTTCCGAATTGGTACACGAGTTTATCGAGAAAATTGTGGTATCCGCACCCGAATACAAGGACGGCAAGCGTTATCAAGAAGTTGCAATCCATTACAACGGTGTTGGCATTATTCGAGAGCCGACAGCCGAAGAAATGGAAGAATACTTTCAAGAACACATCAGTAAAAAGTCTTTTTTAAAGGCAAAAACGGCATAGCCACAAAGCCATACCGCATTCACACAACAACATTTAATTGAGATACGAAGCCGCTTGGGGCACCTTCCTTACGGAGGGTGCCCCAAACCCGGTCTCTTTTTTATAGATTCCTCCTATGTTGGAAGAATTATTTGTACATAGCCTTGTGATACAGGGCCTCAACATCCTTCACGGTGGTGATTCTGGGGTTAACCATGACGTTGCCGCTCTTCATGGCGTCAACAGCCATCTGAGGAATCTTGTCCTCGGTCACACCCACGTCGGCCAGGCAAGCGGGGATGCCCAGGTCATTGTTCAGCTGACGCAGAGCGTCGCAGAGCATCTGGGGCACGAAGTCGGGGCCGGCTTCCTTACCAGTGATGTACTGATAAATGTTGGCATAGCGCTCGTCAGCAGCCAGAGCGTTGAACTCGAAGATGGTGGGCATCAGAACGGCGTTGGCCACACCGTGTGCAACATGGAAGAAAGCGGACACGGGGTGAGACATAGCGTGGATGTCACCCAGACGGTTGTTGGCGAAAGCGATACCGGCAAAGGTGGAGCCCAGCATCATGGCACAGGCAGCATCGGGATCGTTGCGGCGTGCGACGAACTTGCGGATGTTGCCGCCGATGAGCTCCATAGCCTTCTCACCCATTGCCATGGCGAAGGGGTTGGCATCGGTGTTGATGTAGGATTCCATGGCGTGGATCAGAGCGTCAACGCCGCAGGCAGCAGCCACGGAAGCGGGAGCGGTCATGATGAGCTCGGGATCCAGAACGGCATAGGTGGGAGAAATCTCGGGGCCCAGGACGGACAGCTTGTAGTTACGAGCTTCGTCGGTGATAACAGCGGCCACGGTGACCTCGGAGCCGGTACCAGCGGTGGTGGGCACAGCGATCAGGGTGTCGATGGGGCCGGGCACCTTGCCGACGCCTTCATAGTCACCGATGGTGCCGCCGAACTTAGCAACAACGCCCACAGCCTTGGCAACGTCCATGGGGGAGCCGCCGCCCAGAGCGATGATGGCGGTGCAGCCAGCAGCCTTGTACTGTGCGGCACACTCATCCACGATGGTGGTGGTGGGGTTGGGCAGAACATCCAGGTACTCGCTGTACTTCAGGTTGGCACCCTTGATGATCTCACGGACTTTGTCCACAACACCGATGGCTTCCAGGCCACGGTCGGAGATCAGCATAACATTGTCGGAACCGGCAGCTTTCAGGAAGTCAGGCAGCTTCTTCAGCGCGCCCATACCGAACTGGCAGTTCTGAGGGATGATGAAACCAAAATCTTTAATCATAGGGAATCGCATCCTTTCCAAGTAACTCAAATGTGTTTATACGGTTTAACCACAAAGAATGGCTAAACTGTTGACAGCTTTAGTATACCATTGATAAAGGGTGCTGGCAAGTTGTTAGCCGATGAAAATATGCAACAAGAATAGAAAGCATTTTTTGGGCACAATGTATACTTGACAAAAAGAATAAAGGAAAAGAATTGGAGAAAAGATGCTATCCCCGTCGTTTTGCAAAAAAGTGTCCAGATGAACAGAGGGATAACAGCAAAAAAACTCTGTCCGCTTGCCTTGAGAAGGGACAGAGAAGAAAAAAGCGCACACAGCGCACAATTTTAGAAAGCCCCGCTCTGGCCGTGGGGACCCAATTAAAACCTGCACGAGATGGCAGGTGGGTTGCCTCCGCGGTGCTTCGTTGCTTCCAACTTCCAGCCGAGGCTGGGAGGCCTGCAGTTCACACAGCGAGTGAGCGTCCCGTTTCAAAAATGTGGGTTTAAAAGGGTCCAGTTCCACGCACCGAGCAGGGCGTCCTTGCTCCATGATAACAACAACTGATGCAGAGAAAGGGAGTTATTCCGGGGCCTCTTCCTCTTCGGCGAAGAGCTCTTTCATGAATTCGTTGTAGACCGCGTCAATCTCTTCGTCACTGTCCAGAGTGGAAAGGATTTCCTCTCCGTTTTCCTGGATTGCTTTGAGAATCACCAGGCCCATTTCTTCCTCGTTCTGGGCTTCTTCCCCATCCTGGACAGCGGGGAAAAAGGCCAGATAGGTCTGCCCCTGAAACTCGATGGTGTCCAGATGCTCCAGTTCGAACTCGTTGCCTTCCTCGTCGGTTACGGTGATAAAATTTGCGCCGTATTCTTCGCTCATGAAATATTCTCCTTTGCTTATCTGCCTGTATTGTACCTTGTGAAAATGAAAAAAGCAAGCCCAAAGGGGAGAAAAGTTTCAGTAAAGTTTCCTCAAAAACCTGCCCTCTCACGGATAGACAAATTGGAATCCTGTGGTATAATACATAAAATAGGCACGGTTCACAATCATTGCACGACAGAAACAGACGCCTTTTTCGGAAGTGCGTCGCGCTTTTCATCATAACGATCGAATTCGGAGGTGTCAATTTGGACTATCATCGTGAGACACGCCCCTCCCGTGACCGGCGGGATCCTGGAGATCCCCGCAATCGGCAGGGGAAAAATGCCAAACGAAAACGAAAAAAGCATGGGAAGACCTTTAAGGTTGTCATGACCATCGTGCTGATTTTTGTCATCACGGCTGCCATGCTGCTCTGTATGGCGGCGGCCTATATTAAGAATGTGATTATTCCCAATGCGGGCCTGGAGATGACGGCTTATGACTTAAACCTGACCAGTACGATTCTATGTAAAGACCCGGAAACAGGTGCCTATAAAGTGACCCAAAACCTTTATGGAGCTGAGAACCGTGTTTGGGTGGACATCGAGGAGATTCCCAAGAATCTTCAGAATGCCGCCGTGGCCATTGAGGACAAGCGTTTTTATAAGCACAACGGCGTGGACTGGGTCCGGACGGCGAAGGCCGTATCCTTGATGTTTACTGGCAAGGACATCCAGGGCGGGTCCACCCTCACCCAGCAGCTGATTAAAAACATGACCAGCGACAATGAGGTGACCGTCAAGCGAAAGATCATGGAGATTTTCCGCGCCTTGGAGTTTGAGAAAAAGTACAGCAAGGAAGATATTTTGGAGGCGTACCTCAATTACATTTATCTGGGGCAGGGATGCAACGGGGTGTATACCGCCTCGTACACCTATTTTGGCAAGCACGTTTCGGAGCTTTCTCTGGCGGAATGTGCCAGCCTGATCGGGATTACCAACAACCCCTCGAAGTATGATCCCCTGGGTACCCTGGAAGTGAAAGATGAGGAGACAGGAGAGGTTAAGACCTCCCGTGACTTCAACAAAGAGCGCCAGGAGACCATTCTGAACGCTATGCTGGAGCAGAAGTATATCACCCAAGAGGAGTACGATGCTGCCGTGGCGGAGGAGCTTGTCTTCAACGAGGATGGGCAAAACGAAGGAGAGGTACAGACCAACAGCACCATCTATTCCTGGTATGAGGACCAGGTCATCAACGACGTGATTGAGGACCTAATGGAGACTTATAACTGGTCTGAGCAGTATGCCAAAGACAAGGTGTTCTCCGGCGGTTTGGAAATCTATTCCTGTATGAAGCCCGAGGTCCAGGCTGCGGTGGACAAGGTCTATCAGGACCAAAACAACCTGAATGTGACCTCCAGCAGCGGACAAAAGCTCCAATCGGCCATCACCATTGTGGACAATGAGACCGGTGAGGTGGTGGCCATGGCCGGCGGCATGGGAGAAAAAACCGCCAGCCGGAGCCTGAACCGGGCCACCAGCAGTAAGCGTCCGCCGGGCTCCTCCATTAAGCCCCTGGCGGTTTATGCCCCGGCCATTGAGTTGGGGAAGGTGACCCCTGCCACCATGGTGGAGGATAGCCCTTATGGGAAAGTTGACGGGCGAGATTGGCCTGTGAACGCCACTGGCGTGTACCAAGGCAACGTCTCCGTGGCGAAGGCGGTGCAGGAGTCTATCAACACGGTGGCCGTCAAGGTGCTGGATATGGTGGGGACAGAGACCAGCTTTAACTTCATGCAGGATAAGTTCCACATTAAGCTCATCAAGTCCCTGACCAAGGGGGGAACGACCTATACAGATATTGGCCTGGCGCAGCTGGCACTGGGAGGCCTGACGGAAGGTGTCAGCACCTACGAGATGGCAGCGGCATATTCGGTATTCCCCCGCCAGGGCACTTACGTTGAGCCGAAAACCTATACCATGGTCATCGACAACAACAAACAAGTGCTGCTGCGCAACGAGTCCGAACCAGAAAAGGATGTCCTTTCCCAGCGCACCACCTATTATATGACAGAGATGCTGCAGCGGGTTGTGACCGGCGGCAGCGGCGCCACCGGCAAGGCAGCCAACTTTACTGGTCAGGATATTGCAGGCAAGACGGGTACGACCACATCCCGGAAGGACCTGTGGTTTGTGGGATATACGCCCTATTATACTGCTGCGGTCTGGACGGGCTATGACCGGCAGGAACGTTTGTCCAGCCACTTGGGCAATCCCTCCACAACATTGTGGCGGCAGGTGATGTCTGAGGTTCACAAGACGCTGCCCTATAAGGAGTTTGCACAGCCGGATGCCTCGAGTCTGAAGACGGTGACCTATTGTCTGTCCAGCGGCATGCTGCCCGGCCCCGCCTGCGGCGGCCATTTGGCGACGGGTACGTTCTTCGCAGAAGATGTGCCTACGGGAACCTGTACCTATCATAAGGTTCAGAAGCCTGCGGACACAAATGGAAGCAATGGTTCCGATGGGAACGGCTCCAGCACAGATCCCGGCGACAATACAACAGATCCCGGAACCGATCCCGGCGGGGGCACGACAGATCCCGGCGGCGGCACCACACCGGAAACACCGCCGGCGGAGGGGGGCGGAACAGAGACCACGCCCCGGCGCCGACGCATGGCAGCGGCCGGCTGATCTGCGGAAAGAGAGCGGACCCTGATGTTTCAGGGTCCGCTTTTGCTTGATCTGACTGAAATCAGGAGAAAGGAAGGAGAAAAACTGTCGTCCAGACAAATACTTTGGGTTGCCATACACGGACAGATGTGATAGAATATCCCTCGCACGAATCAAAATGACGATCGAATGGGAACGGAGGCGAATCATGTCAAAGGCGCCAAACTATTACATTGTAGACGCGGAGGCTCTTCCGGAAATTTTCCGCAAAGTGGTGGATGCCCGGCGAATGCTGGATACCGGAGAAGCTGAGACGGTGAACCAAGCGGTTCAGCTGGCCGGGATCAGCCGCAGCGCCTTCTATAAGTATAAAGACGCGGTCCGGCCCTTTCAGGATATGCTCCATGGCCGGATCGTCACCTTCCAGATCATGCTGAAGGATGAGCCTGGAATCCTCTCCCATGTGCTCAATCTGTTCGCGGGGTCCGGGGCCAACATTTTAACCATCAATCAGGGCATCCCCATCAACGGATGCGCGGTGGTGACGGTCAACGCAGAGACCTCTGGCCTGGAAGGGAGCCTGCAGGAGCTTCTGGCCCGCCTCAACGGGGCGGAAGGCGTCCTCCGGGGTGAGATTTTGGCGGGGTGACCGCCGGCAGCATGGGATGATCAGATCAAAAAAGGATGGGATAGAAAATATGGTAAACGTAGCAATTTTAGGCTTCGGCGTGGTGGGTTCCGGTGTAGCGGAAGTGCTTACTGGCAATGGCGCCGGGATCAGCAAGAAAGCGGATGAATTGATCTCATTAAAATATGTACTGGATGTGCGGGATTTTCCGGACAGCCCTTTTGCCGCTTGCTTTGTCAAGGATTTCTCTGTCATTGAGCAGGATCCTGAGGTCAATGTGGTGGTGGAGACCATTGGCGGTGTGGGCGCTGCCCTGGATTTTACAGAACGGGCATTAAAAGCGGGAAAAAGCGTCGTTACATCCAATAAAGAGTTGGTGGCCACCCACGGACGCCGCCTGCTGGAACTGGCGGCAGAGCATCAGGCGGTCTATCTGTTTGAAGCCAGTGTTGGAGGAGGTATTCCGATCCTGCGCCCCTTGAGTGAGTGCATGGCAGCCAACGATATTTTGGAAATCTGCGGCATTCTCAACGGCACGGCCAACTACATTTTCACCCGGATGGTGCAGGATGGCATTCCCTTTGCGCAGGCTCTCAAGGGGGCGCAGGCCAATGGCTATGCAGAGCAGAATCCCGCTGCTGATGTGGAGGGGCAGGATACCTGTCGCAAGCTCTGTATTCTATCTTCCATCGCTTTTGGCTGGCACCTGCTGCCGGAACAAGTGCCTACCACAGGTATTACCAGCATTACCCTGGCTGACGAGGCCTATGCAGATGCCTGCCAGCGGCGGATTAAACTTTTGGGCCGGGCCATTGCCAGGGAGGATGGTACCGTCTGTGCCTATGTGGAGCCCCATTTTATCAGTCTGCAAAATCCCCTGGCCGGTGTGGACGATGTCTTTAACGCCATTTTGGTCAAAGGGGATGCCACGGGAGATGTGATGTTCTATGGACGGGGAGCGGGAAAACTTCCCACCGCCAGCGCCGTGGTGGCCGACGTCATTGCCGCTGCCCGTCAGCTGGAGCGAGCCAGCTACCGGCCTTGGCAGCCCAACCGCCCGTCCAGCGTGGTCTCTTCTGACCAGCTGGCCAGCCAGTGGTATGTCCGATTGGCGGAGGGCACCTGTTCTGGAGAGCGTCTGACCATTTCCGGCGGGAAGGAAGGGGAGAGCGGCTGGATCACGCCTGCAATGACCCGTCCACAGCTGGACCAGATGTTGGAAGGTAAGCAGGTGCTGGCAGTGATTCGGGTGCTGGATTGACCTTTTTCGTCCCTGCAACATAAGATGAAGGGACAACATATTAAAATAAAAACAATCTCGTTCCCCCTGACGCGGCGGTCCGTGTCGGGTGACAGGAGGTATGTGAGATGGGACTGATTGTACAAAAATTTGGCGGCACCTCCGTGGCCAATGCGGAGCGGTTGCGCAATGTGGCGCAGATCATTGCCGACACCTATCGCCAGGGCAACCGGGTGGTGGCTGTGCTATCCGCGCAAGGTGACACCACAGATGACCTGATTGAGAAGGCACGGGAGATTAACCCCAATGCCTCCCGGCGGGAGATGGATATGCTTTTGTCCACAGGGGAGCAGATTTCCTGCGCCCTCTGCGCCATGGCCATTGAGACGATGGGACTGCCGGTGGTTTCTCTGACTGGCTGGCAGGCGGGCATTCAGACCAACAGCAGTTACAGCAGTGCGCGGATCAAGAAGATCAATGTGGAGCGTGTCCAGTCTGAACTGGACCGGAGCCACTCCATTGTCATTGTGACGGGCTTCCAAGGGATCAACAAGTATGGAGATGTGACCACCTTGGGCCGAGGGGGATCGGATACCTCCGCTGTGGCATTGGCCGCGGCGCTGAAGGCGGACCTGTGCCAGATTTACACCGACGTGGATGGGATTTACACTGCGGACCCCCGGCATGTGACTGGGGCGCGGAAGTTAGAGGAGATCACCTTTGACGAGATGCTGGAACTGGCCAGCTTGGGTGCGCAGGTGCTCCATAACCGTTCTGTGGAACTGGCAAAAAAGTATCAGGTGAATTTGGAAGTGCTGTCCAGCTTTGAGAAAAAGCCGGGCACGAAAGTCAAGGAGGTTGCGAAGCAAATGGAAAAGACCCAGATCAGTGGTGTGGCAAAAGACAAGAACGTAGCCCGTTTGGCGCTGGTGGGGGTGGAAGATAAGCCCGGAATCGCCTACAAGGTCTTCTCCCTGCTGGGGCAGCAGAATATCAATGTTGACATCATCCTGCAGTCCATCGGACGGAATGAAACCCAGGATATCAGCTTTACCGTCCGCCGCAGTGACGTGGATCAGGCAGTTGCCCTGCTGGAGGAACACAAGGCCAGCCTGGCATTTGACCACATCGACGTGGATAAGAGTGTGGTCAAGGTGTCCATTGTGGGGGCCGGTATGGTGGACAATGCCGGTGTAGCGGCTAAAATGTTTGGTGCGTTGTACGATGCGGATATTAATATCCACATGATTTCCACCAGTGAGATTAAAGTTTCCGTCCTGCTGGATGAGGTGGATGCCAATCATGCAGTGCAGGCAATTCACGACAAGTTCTTTGGCGAATAACGTTGGAAATGGAAGAAATTTGGGGAGCCGGGCAGCAGAACCGGCTCCCGGCAAAGCTCCCCTGTCATATTTAGGCGAAACAACCAAATTCCAGGGAGAAGCAGGAAAAAATTTTTTTTGATGCGATACTTTCCCGGCTTGTAATTTGAAAAAACCTTTGTTATAATACACACCGTAATGTACTGGAAGGGCGTAAATTTGTACTCTTCCGGCGAAACGTCTGCCACCGGAGGCGACTTCGGGTCGGCGTTTATCTGGCAGAGCGGTTTGGAATTTTTTCCGGTGGAAACGGGGATTGTCATGCGATGATTCTGAGGTTTCACGGGGGAGAGAGCGGCCGGCCATGCCAAAATAAAACAAATCAAAAATAGGGGGAAATCAGAAATGAACATACTTGTTTGCATTAAACAAGTGCCGGACACGACCATTATCAAAATTGATCCCGAGACCAACACCCTGATGCGTGAAGGCGTTCCCGCCATTGTCAGCCCCTTCGATGCTTATGCACTCGAAGCTGCTGCCCGTATTAAGGACAAGGATAAGGATACCAAGATCGTCGTCCTGTCCATGGGTCCCGAGCAGGCTCTGGCCGCTCTGAAGGAGTGCCTGTCTGTCGGCGGCGACAAGGCTTATCTGGTCTCTGACCGTGCTTGCGGCGGTTCCGATACCCTGGCCACTGGTTACATTCTGTCCAAGGCTAAGGAGAAGATTGAGGAGCTGGAAGGCATCAAGTTCGATATGCTCATGTTCGGTAAGCAGGCTATCGACGGCGATACCGCGCAGGTTGGCCCCCAGGTCGCTGAGGATCTGGACATTCCCCAGGTTACTTACGCTTGGGAAGTTTGGCCCACCGAGGATGGCAAGAGCGTGCGCGTGAAGAAGGAGCTGGAGGAAGGCTTCGAGATTCTCGAGATGGCTTGCCCCTGCGCTGTGACCGTGACCAAGCCTGACTATGAGCCCCGCTTCCCCACCATCAAGTCCAAGATGGCAGCCAACAAGGCTAAGATCCCCGTTCTGAGTGCTGCTGACTGCGGCCTGGACGTGGAGAGATCCGGCCTGAAGGGTTCTCCCACCAAGGTTAAGAAGAGCTTCACTCCTCCTCGTAAGGAAGGCGGCCTGAAGATCAAGGAAGAGACTCCGGAAGAGTCCGCAAAGAAGCTGTACGACCTGCTCAAGGACAAGGGCATTATCTAATAGAGGGGAGGACAAAGAACAATGTTACAGACAAGCTATGAAGCAAAGACCAAGGACGTATGGGTCTTTATTGAAACCAAAGATGGTAAGGCAAGAAATGTCGGCCTGGAGCTGCTGAATCCCGGCCGTCGCCTGGCTGGCATCCAGGGCGGCAAGGCGGTTGCTCTGGTCATCGGCCACAACTGCGAGGACGCTGTGAAGGAAGCCATTGCACACGGTGCTGACAAGGTTCTTCTGGTGGACAACGAGGTGTATGGCCACTACAGCACCGACGCTTACACCGCCGCTATCGTACACTGCGTTGAGGCGGACTGCCCCACCACCATTCTGATGGGTGCATCCCCCCTGGGCCGTGACCTGGGCCCCCGTGTGGCTGGCCGTCTGAAGACCGGTCTGACCGCTGACTGTACTTCTCTGGACATCGACGAGGCCACCGGCAAGGTTGCTTGGACCCGTCCCGCGTTCGGCGGCAACCTGATGGCCACCATTCTGTGCCCCTTCACTTTCCCCCAGATCGGCACCTGCCGTCCTGGCGTGAATAAGAAGCTGGAGGCTGATTACTCCCGCACCGCTGAGGTGGAGAAGGTTGATTTTGTCTTCCCCGCTGATAAGATCCGCATTAAGCTGATCGAGACCATCGCTGAGGAAGGCGAGAAGGTAGACCTGGAAGGCGCTGAGATCATCGTCTCCGGCGGCCGTGGCCTGGGCGGTCCCGAGGGCTTCGAGACCACCATTAAGCCTCTGGCTGACGCACTGGGCGGCGTGGTTGGTTCTTCCCGTGCCGCTGTTGACGCTGGCTGGATTCCCCACTCCCATCAGGTTGGCCAGACCGGTAAGACCGTTGGCCCCAAGCTGTATGTCGCCTGCGGTATCTCCGGCGCAATCCAGCACCTGGCTGGCATGGGCTCCTCTGACTTCATCGTCTGCATCAACAAGGACCCCGAGGCTCCCATCTTCGGCGTGGCTGACCTGGGTGTTATCGGCAACCTGTATGATGTCTGCCCTGCACTGACCAAGCTGATTCTGGCGGACAAGGACTAATTTGTTAGCAAAAAAAATTTAAATATACCTTGTGGGGCGCTCTCCTTTCGGAGGGCGTCCTCCAGGGGAAAGAAAGGAAAAATTATGGATTTCAAACTGAACGAGATGGAGCAGGAAATTCTCGACATGCTCCACGACTTCTGCCTGAAGGAAGTCAAGCCCATCGCTGCTGAACTGGACGAGAAGGAAGAGTTCACCCAGAACGCCCGCGAGAAGCTGGCTGAAATGGGCATGCTGGGTACTTACATCCCCGAGGAGTACGGCGGCGCTGGTCTGTCCTACCTGACCTACATCGTCTGCTGCGAGGAGCTGGCTAAGTACTGCGCTTCCACCTCCATCATGTTCTCCGTTCACGGTTCTCTGTGCTCCTGGCCCATCCTGGAGTTCGGTACCGAGGAGCAGAAGCAGAAGTACCTGGTTCCCCTGGCACAGGGCGAGAAGCTGGGTGCTATGGGTCTGACCGAGCCCGGCGCTGGCACCGATGCCAACGGCGTTCGCACCACCGCTGTGCTGAAGGGTGACAAGTACATCCTGAATGGCACCAAGATCTTCATCACCAACGGCTATTATGCTGACACCTATGTGGTCTTTGCCCGTACCAACCCCGATCTGAGCGTGGGCCACAAGGGTCTGTCCGCTTTCATCGTGGAGAAGGGCTTCAAGGGCTTCAGCTTCGGCACCAAGGAGAAGAAGATGGGTATCCGTGCTTCTGCTACCTATGAGCTGGTCTTCGATGACTGCGAGGTCCCCGCTGAGAACCTGCTGGGCAAGGAAGGCGAAGGCTTCAAGATCGCTATGATGCTGCTGGACGGCGGCCGTATCGGTGTTGCTGCACAGGCTCTGGGTATTGCACAGGGCGCCATTGACGAGTGCATTCCTTACCTGAAGAACCGCAAGCAGTTCGGCAAGCCTCTGTCTGCTTTCCAGAACACCCAGTTCGAGCTGGCTGATATGCAGACCAAGGTGGACGCTGCTCGTCTGCTGATCTATCGTGCTGCTATGGCCAAGCAGAACCACGAGCCTTACAGCCACCTGGCTGCTATGGGCAAGATGTTCGCTGCTGATGTGGCTTCTGACGTGACCCGTCGTGTTGTTCAGCTGGTCGGCGGCTGCGGCTACACCCGTGAGTATCCCTTCGAGAGAATGATGCGTGATGCTAAGATCACCGAGATCTATGAGGGTACCACCGAAGTTCAGAAGATGGTCGTTTCCGGCTGGATGCTGAAGTAATCAAACGATTCTTTCGATGTGATCGTGAAAGAGAGGGCAGTGGTTCGCCACTGCCCTCTTTTTTAAGAGAGGTGGCTCAAATGACAATTCATCCCATTCGTTTTACGGGCAGGCCGACGGGTGAGACAGACCGGCTGCCGCAGGAGATTGCATGCTATGATTTATTGGATCAGCTGGGGATCTCTTATGACCGTGTGGATCATACAGCGGCCCACACCATTGCGGACTGTGCTGTGATCGAGAAGGTTTTGGGTGCTCCGATTTGTAAGAATCTGGTGCTCTGCAACCGCCAGAAGACCTCTTTTTATCTCCTTTTGATGGAAGGGGAAAAGCCTTTCCGTACTAAGGAGCTGTCGAAGCAAATTGGCTCAGCCCGGCTTTCTTTTGCCTCTCCAGAGGATATGGAAGCGTATCTGCATGTAACCCCTGGTTCTGCCACCATTTTGGCACTTATGTTTGACCGGGGTCATCGGGTGCAGCTTATTTTGGATCGTCCTGTTGCAGAGTGGGTGCGAATTGGATGCCATCCCTGTATCAATACCTCTACGCTGAACCTCTCTATGGCGGAGATTCGAAATAAGTTTCTGCCCTATTTGGGTGTGGAGCCAATTTTGGTGGAGCTCCCGGAGGAGCGGGAGGAGGTCCACTGAGTAGGCGGACGGACCCATACTGCCGGCATGTTCCGGCGGCGTGGGTCTTTTTGTCTGTACAGTGTAAACTATCGGCGGAGAGGAGACGACCATGGTACGAGTTTCAAATATAATCTTGCCTCCAGAAGGAGATTTCTTACTATTGAAGAAGAAGGCCGCCCGAATTTTAGGGGTTCCTATGGGTAAGATTCATCGCTGTGTTCCTGTGCGCCAGTCCATTGACGCCAGAAAGAAGTCGGATGTTCATTATGTGATGACGGTGGATGTGGCCCTTTCTGGGGAGGCCGATGTGGTGGCGCGGGTAAAGAGCAGTCAGGTACGCCTTGCCGAGGAGGGACCCGCCTACACTTTTCCCGTTGTCACCCGAACCTCCCAGAAGCCTCCTGTGGTGGTGGGCAGCGGTCCGGCAGGGCTGCTGGCCGCACTCTGCTTGGCGCGGGCAGGCCTACGGCCGATTGTCTTAGAGCGCGGACAAGCGTTGGAACAGCGTGTGAAGGATGTGGAGGCATTTTGGAGGGGCGGGGATTTGAATCCCGCCTCCAATGTTCAGTTTGGAGAGGGGGGCGCAGGGACTTTTTCCGATGGAAAATTGACCACGGGGACCCACGATCCCCGCCGGTCCTATGTCATGCGCACCTTCGTAGAGGCAGGGGCACCGGAGGATATTCTCTGGCAGCATAAGCCTCATGTGGGGACCGATCTGCTTCGGAATGTTGTCAGGCATCTTCGGGAAGAGATTCAGAATCTGGGCGGAGAAGTGCGCTTTGGGCACTGCTTTAGCGGCCTCACTGTGATCGGGGGCCATTTAGAGGGAATCACTGTGGCAGAAGAACAGGGAAAGTATGATCTGCCCTGCGATGCACTGGTTTTGGCACCAGGTCACTCTGCCCGGGATACCTTTCAAATGTTGCGGGAGGCTGGCGCCGCCATGGAGCAGAAGCCCTTTGCCATTGGCGTGCGGATCGAGCATCCGCAGGCCCGCATCAGTCAGGCGCAGTTTGGGGAGAGCTGGGAAAAGCTGCCCCCTGCGGATTACAAATTGGTCTGCCATCTGCCCAACGGCCGGTCTGCCTATACCTTTTGCGTCTGCCCCGGGGGCCAGATTGTGGCGGCTGCTTCGGAACCGGGGGGAATCGTGACCAACGGCATGAGCAACCGGGCTCGGGATGGTGAATTTATCAACGGAGGCTTCCTGGTTGGGGTTGGCCCCAGTGATTTTGGAAGCGCGGACCCTTTGGCTGGCGTTGCGTTTCAGGAGATTTGGGAGAGAAAGGCTTATCAGTTTGGGCGGCCCGGCTATGAAGCACCGGCGCAGCGTGTGGGGGATTTCCTGCGCGGATTGCCCACCCCCAAGGGCCTGGCCCATCGGAGCACCTATCGTCCGGATGTTTTCTTTGGGGATCTGCGGGAGACCCTGCCCGATTATGTTGCCCATACCCTGGCGCTGGCGCTTCCCACACTGGATCGGAAACTCCATGGCTTTGCCGCGCCAGATGCTTTGGTGGTGGGGGTGGAGACCCGCTCCTCCTCCCCGGTCCGTATTCTGCGTGACAAGACCCTGCAGTCCAATCTTCGCGGGCTGTACCCCTGTGGAGAGGGGGCGGGGTACGCTGGTGGCATTGTATCTGCTGCTGTGGATGGAGTCCGGGTGGCGGAGGCAGTGGCCCATCCTCTGCTTTGCGGGGAAATGCCTGAAAAATAGAGGGAATTCCGCTTCTTTTTCAAAGAGACGGTTGCAATCTTATCCTAAAACAGTGTATAATAAAACATTATTGACAGAGACTGCATGACCGGCAGCGGACAGAGGTTCCCGCAGGGATATACACTGCGGGGCTGTTTTGTGCACACCCAAGGGAAAGCGGGGGACGCGGGGGACGACCGGCGTCTTGCGGTTGCGGTCAACGGGTTTGGAAGATTCTTGTAAGGAGTGAATACCATGGCGGAAGAGACCATGAGCACCAATTTTATTCATAGCATCATTGAAGAGGAGCTGGAGCCCGGCGGGCGCTGTGCGGGGAAACAGGTGCACACCCGGTTCCCGCCAGAGCCCAACGGCTACCTCCATATCGGACATTGCAAGGCGCTGACCATTGATTTCGGTACGGCGGAAAAGTACCACGGCATCTGCAATCTGCGTATGGATGACACCAACCCGGCCAAGGAGGACACAGAGTATGTGGATGCCATCCAAGAGGATATCCACTGGCTGGGCTTTGACTGGGGAGACCGTTTCTATTATGGTTCTGATTATTTTGAGCAGACCTACGAATTGGCGGAGGACTTGATCCAGAGGGGACTGGCCTATGTTTGTGAACTTACGCCGGAGCAGTTCCGGGCTTATCGAGGGGATACCACTACCCCGGCACAGAGCCCTTGGCGGGACCGTCCGGTGGAAGAGAGCCTGGAACTGTTTCGACGGATGAAGGCGGGCGAGTTCCCGGAGGGAAAGTATACACTCCGGGCGAAGATTGACTTGGCCTCGGGCAATTTTAATATGCGGGACCCGGTGCTCTACCGAATCCGCTATATTGAGCACCATCGGCAGGGGACAAAATGGTGTATTTTCCCCATGTATGACTTTGCCCACCCCATTCAAGATGCCTTGGAGGGGATTACGCACTCTCTGTGTTCGTTGGAGTATGAAAATCACCGTCCCCTTTACGACTGGGTAGTGGAGCACTGTGATCTCCCCAGCAAGCCCCGGCAGATTGAATTCGCCCGTTTGGGGATCAATTATACGGTCATGTCCAAACGGAAGCTGCGGGCTTTGGTAGAAGAGGGACGGGTCTCGGGATGGGACGATCCCCGCATGCCCACCCTCTGTGGCCTGCGCCGCCGCGGATACACCCCCAGATCCATTCGGAATTTTTGTGAGCGCATTGGGGTGTCTAAGGTGGACTCCACCGTGGACTGGGCGTTTCTGGAGTCCTGCCTGCGGGAGGACCTGAACGAGACCGCCCAGCGGGTGATGGCGGTTCTTCGCCCGGTAAAGCTCACCATTACCAATTACCCGGAGGGGCAGCGGGAGACTGTCACCGTGGAGAACAACCCCGTAGACCCGGAGGCGGGCGTGCGGGAAGTGCCTTTTTCCCGCACACTCTACATTGAGGCGGACGACTTTTTGGAGGAACCAATTCCCAAATACAAACGTCTTACTCCTGGTGGACAGGAGTGCCGCCTGAAAGGCGCCTATCTAATCCGCTGCACAGGCTGCATGAAGAATGCGGCAGGGGAAGTGATTGAGGTTCTCTGCGAGTATGATCCCGCCTCAAAGGGCGGCAATCCCGCCGATGGGCGGAAGGTCAAGGGAGCGACCATCCACTGGGTGGAAGCGGAGACCGCTGCGGATGCGGAGGTACGTCTGTACGACGCACTGTTTACCGACCCCGCTCCCGACGGCCCAGAAAAAAATTTCCTGGATTTCTTAAACCCGGAGAGCCTTCAGATCTTGACCCATTGCAAAGTGGAACAGGGGCTGGCCCAAGCCCCCATGCCGGAGGCTGGGAAGACAGCGAAGGCCTATCAGTTTATGCGTCAGGGGTATTTTTGTCTGGACAGTCAGGATGCCTCTCCAACGCACTTGGTGTTCAACCGGAGCGTTTCTCTGAAGGATAGTTTTAAGAAAAAGTAAAATCGGACCCTGGAAAGCTGGAAATTTTGGGGAAAGCAGGGAGGAGAAAACCCCTTCTCTACCTTGCGAAACCCCACGTTTTCTGGTACAATAGCAAGGATCATGTAAGGATGTCCCTGTCAGGGGAGGTCCGTTCCTGGAATTGGGAGTGTTTTCACCGTATGAAGAAAAACGAGATAAAAACCGGAAGAAACAAGCCGCCGGAAGTGCGTACCCGAGAACAGATTGAGGATCGTGCGTTTAACCGGATGCTCCTCTGGCTGGCCACTGCCGCAGTGGTTGAGGTGGTGATGGTACTCATCAATCGCTTCTATGTTCACACCCGTGTCAGTGAATTGGGAATTAAGATGCCGCTGTACAAGGTGTTGACGGTCTTTCCCATTGCGGGTGCTGTGCTTTTTGTGCTGTTCCTGGTCTGGGCTGTGAAGGTTCGGAACGGAGACAGCGGAAAAGACGGAACCCTCCAGGCGGCTGTGGCCTGCGGATTTCTGTGTATCATCCAAGTCGATGGCCAGGTCGCCGTTATTGAGGGTGTGAAAAAGCTGTATCC
>OGXI01000492.1_pt1 | contig 35046 bp, 28 predicted proteins | sample 1576221 | NCBI WGS metagenome assembly OGXI01 (sample SAMEA3541523, study PRJEB24748) | human gut metagenome | biome: human gut; feature: human-associated habitat; material: faeces | place: China | collected 2012
GGCTTATCCGGATATGACAACAGAAGGCGGCAGACAGAGTGATATGGTTTTTCGTGAGCTGGATGAAAGACTGTATACGGATCATCCGATGACTACCAGGGAATTTGCACAGAGGATGGGAAAGATTGATCTGTGCTTTGAACCGGGAGAAAAATTCATGTATGGAACTTCTGCTGATATTCTGGGTGCTTTAATTGAAGTAGTAAGTGGAGAAAGCTTCGGAGACTTCTTACAGAAGAATTTCTTTGATCCTCTGGAAATGAATGAGACCGGCTTTTATGTACCGGAAAAGAACCGGAGCCGTCTTGCCAGAGTATATGAAGAAAGTCAACAGGGACTTATGGAAGTAAAAACGAATCATTTAGGACTTCGTTATGAGCGGGATATTGCTCCTTCCTTTGAATCCGGTGGAGCAGGATTGTGTTCCACAGTAGATGATTACAGCAAGTTTGGACAAATGCTCATGAATGAAGGTGTTTATCAGGGGAAGAGAATTATGCCTGCGCAGGCTGTCCGTTTCATGCGCCATGGTGGTTTAACATCTGAGCAAAAGCCACAGCTTCATCAGGGCTGGGACTGGATGAGTGGTTATACATACGGAAATCTGATGCGTGTCTGTGAAAATGAAAGCGAGACGTCCGTCTTTTCTTCCAGGGGAGAGTATGGCTGGGACGGCTGGCTTGGAACCTTCTTTTCCAATGAACCGCAGCATGGTATCACACTGATTTTCGGCACACAGCAGATCGGTATTGGCCGTACCGGTGTGCTGGTACGTGAGATTAAGAATATCGTGATGTCCGAACTGGTATAGAAGAGAAAGGCTATCAGTTGACAAGAATGAGTATTTAATTTCTGATGTATTTTTGGTTCCTGTTTTGTGTCAGAAATACATCAGAAAATTATTCAATCATTATCTTCCAGCATACGATATCCAACACCGAGTTCATTGATAATATAGCGCTTCTCGCCTGGTGTTACACCCATTTTTTTTCGTATGTTTTTCATGTTGACTTGTAGTTTTTTTATGCTTCCATAGTCTGAATATCCCCAGACTGCGTGAATGATTGCAGCATAGGTCATTACTTTTCCGGTATGAGTAGAAAGATAGGCCATAATATTGTATTCCGTCTGTGTAAGATCAATTTCATCTCTTCCAATAAAAACCTGTCTTTTATCATAGTCAATCAGCAAATCCTGAAACTTATATTTGCCGCTTCGTGTACTTGCGGTTCCTGCTCCCTGTCGATGACTGCGGAGAACGGCACGAATACGGGCAAGTAATTCATCTGTACCGAACGGCTTTGTAATATAATCATTTGCACCTAAATCCAATGCCTCGACCTTGTCCTTTTCATTGGAACGGGCAGATAGGACAATAATAGGAATCGTATCCGATTTCCGAACATTCTGAATTAAGTCCAGACCATCCCGATCCGGGAGACCCAGATCCAGAATAATAAGATCCGGGTGATGTGAGGGATACATCATCATTCCAAGCGTATAGGTTTCCGCACAGATCACCTGATAGTCACTGGTTTCCAGATTTGTTTTAATAAAGTTGCGAATGCCGGCTTCATCTTCTACAATCAAAATCTTGTATTTATTATTGCTCATTGTCACACCCTCTTTCCAGGGAAAAGCGGAATACAGCACCGCCATTTATTTTGTTTTCTGCTGTGATCTCGCTGCCATGTGCTCTGATGATAGCGACACATACAGATAATCCGATACCCATATTATTGCGAGTCCCGTCCACTGGTACATCAGTTTTTTCATAGCATCCGGTGAAAATTTTGTTGAGTGCTTCCTTTGGAATACCGCAGCCATTATCAGCAACCTCAAAAACTGCCTTGTCCTCTGTGATGGAAACAGATAATATTAACTCCGTCATGCCCTTTGCATGAAATACGGCATTTTCAAGAAGATTCAGCAATACCTGCTCGATCAGAATGAAATCCATCGGAATATCTACAAAATCATCTGGTATTCTGGTGATCACCTTTTGATTTGGGTGCTTCTTTGAGAACTTCATCAGAACCGAATCAATCAGCTCATCCAGAACGATTGATATTTTAATAATCTTAACCTTTGCATCGTCAATTCTTGTTACAGACAGCAGATTTTCGACCATACGGATCAGCCATTCGCTATCTTCCTGAATTTCACCCAGTAGCTTTAGCTGCTGTTCTTTTGTCAGTGTATCATATTTGGAAATAAGAGTAGAAGTTGAACCATATATTGAAGTGAGGGGTGTACGAAGATCATGGGAGATCGCCCGCAGCAGGTTTCCACGCATCCGTTCTTTTTCACTCTCTGCATATAATTTCTCCTGTTCTCTGATCCGGATGTTCAGTGTACTGGTAGAAACAGCAACAATCAGCATAATAATAGCAGATAAGATGCTTTCTTCCACAAAAAAATCAAAAGCATAGTAAGGATAGGTGAATGCAAAATTCACGGCAAATACGCTGACAATAGCTGAAACAATGCCATAGTAATATCCATGCGTTTTCAGTGAGATCAGGAAAACACCGAATACAAAAATCATGGGAACAAGCGTCTGTGTTATAAAGATTTTCTGAATCAGGAGATTGACTGTAAAGGCACAGCAAAAGACAATAACCGAAAACAGAATATCCTTTTGTCGTTGGGGAATCTTCATGACAGTCTCTCCAAAGGTAATTTTAACAAAATTAGTCTATTCAGAACCAATTACCAAAATTATTATATCCCATAAGAAGAAGTGCATCAACCTTCTAACAGGAGGATCACAGGCAACATTTATTTCTTTACCGAATCTACACCACGGAAATGCTATGATTGATAAAAATGTATGAAGAAAAGGAGGAAGCTTTCGTGGAATATGACAGTAGTGACGATACCGATAACTACTCTTATATGACTTGTTTGTATATGGCATATCTACATCCTTTACTGTGATATAGGATATAGGTATGTTTTTTTTGCATGAAACGATAATATGAACAGGATATAAAGGAGTTTTGTATGAATTATTTTGAAAGTATTTTTGCAATGGTGATCTGCATTACCATGTCCGCTTATTTCAGTGCTACAGAAACGGCATTTTCATCCCTGAATAAAACCCGTCTAAAGGTTCTGGCAGATAATGGAAACAAAAGGGCAGTACTGGCTCTTAAGCTGTCGGGCGACTATGACAGATTGATTTCTACCATTCTGATTGGAAACAATATTGTGAATATTATGATTGCGTCCATTGGTACGCTTCTGTTTGTTGGAATTTATGGTGATATTGGTGCAACAATCTCTACAGTTGTTGTAACAATCGTTGTTCTGATTTTTGGTGAAATTACTCCCAAGAGTATTGCAAAAGATACACCGGAGCGTTTTGCCTTGTTCAGCGCACCATTTATTCATTTCTGGATTTTAATCATGACACCGTTGAATTTTCTTTTTTCCAAGTGGAAGAAGTTTGTTTCCCGCTTCTTCAAGACAGATGACAATACAAAAATGTCACACGAGGAATTGCTTCTTTTTATGGATGATATGGAACAGGATGGTGGTATTGACAAAAATGAGAGTGAGCTTTTAAGAAATGCCCTGGAATTCCGTGAATTGACTGCTACTGAAATTCTGACACACAGGGTTGAACTGGAAGCCGTAGACATCAATGAGAGTCATGAGAAAATTGCAAGAGCATTTTCGCAGTCCCGTTTTTCCCGTCTGCTGGTCTACCGGAATACCATTGATCAGATTGTCGGCGTTCTGCATCAGAAGGACTTCTATATTAATGGGCAGATGACAGATCAACCCATTGCGGAAATTATGACGGAACCTTTGTTTGTCTATCAGCATACAAAAATCAGGGATATTTTGAAGCTGTTCCAGCATCACAAGTCTCATATTGCAGTTGTTGTGGATGATTTTGGAGGGACTCTTGGTATTGTTACGATGGAGGATATTCTGGAAGAGCTGGTTGGTGAAATATGGGATGAGCATGATGAGGTGGAAGAAAAATTTGTAAAACTGGGAGAAAATTTGTATCGAGTTGACTGTTCCGTCAATCTGGAAGATTTTATGGAGTTCTTTGATATTAAGCTGGAGTCTGACAGTATTTCTGTGGGTGGCTGGGTCATGGAGCAGCTAAACAGAGTCCCTGTTAAGGGTGAATCTTTTCATGTACAGCATCTGGAAATTACAGTTTCTGATCTGAATGTACATAGAGTGTCTTTCATTACAGTCAAGCAATGTGATATGACTTTGGAATGCGTACAGTAAGCGTTGGCAATTAAAATTGCTGCTAAAGTGCTTTTACAACTAAAATTAAGAACCACAATAACAGGACGGAGGAAATATGACAAAAAAAGAACAGGGTATTGACAGCAATCAAAACGATAGTACCGCAGCACAGGAGATCAGAGCAATCGACAAAAAGATTATCCGGTATATTATTCGCATATTGTTGTTGGTAATTTTATTTATATGGGCTTTAATGAATCTTGATGCTGTAATAAAATCTTTTGGAAAAGTGCTTTCATTATTTTCTCCTTTTCTTATCGGTGGCGCTATGGCATTTCTGATCAATATTGTTCTTAATCCACTTGAACGCTGCTGGAAGGAAGTGTTCAAAAAGGCTCCTGCAAAGCTGACCAGACCTGTTTGTCTTACATTGAGTACCCTTTTGGTGTTTGGGATTTTGTTTGCGGTAGTATTTATGATGATTCCGAGCTTGAGGGAATCTGCAGACGAGTTTATCCGGAATTTTCCATTTTATGTTAAAGAAATCGAGCATTGGTGGGCGGATACTATTTACTTTGCAGCAAAGTACAACATTATTTTACCGGAATATGCTATCAACTCTGATCTGTTGATTGAAAAAATTGCATCCTTTATTAACAATGAAAGTAGTGGAATTATTACGGTAACATGGGGCGCGGCAACATCTGTCTTTTCGTTTTTGGTTGATGTGCTTTTAGGGTTTGTCTTTGCTTTGTATTTGCTTGTAAAAAAAGAAGTTGTTGTTGTACACCTGAAAAAGATTGTTGTTGCAGTTTTTCCACATAAGACGGCACAACGTTTTTTAAGTATTGCATCATTGATTAATCAGACTTTCATAAACTTTGTTAGTGGACAGCTTACTGAAGCTATAATTATTGGTATTTTGTGTTTTTCGGGAATGCTGATTTTCAGAATTCCCTATGCTGGTGCAGTTTCCGTATTTATTACTGTTACTGCACTGGTGCCAATCTTTGGTGCATGGCTTGGTGGCGGACTTGGTGCACTTTTGATCCTGTTGGCAGAACCCATCAAAGCTGTATGGTTTATTATTTACCTGTTAATTTTACAACAGGTAGAGGGCAATCTGATTTATCCAAAAGTTGTTGGAAAATCTGTCGGTCTACCTGGCTTACTTGTATTAATGGCTGTAACAATTGGCGGTGAGGCATTTGGAATTTTGGGAATGCTTTTCAGTGTTCCGGTCTGTGCAGTGCTCTATAGTCTTTATCAGGAGTTTATGAAGAAATCAAATATTCAAGGCTGATTTAATTGCAAATATTTTTTATTTCACCTGAATTGGAATAAGATATAAAATTATAAATTTATAAAAATATTAAAAAGGGGTTTACAAAATGGATGAAATAAGATATACTGACAACAGTTAGTTAACACTAACTAAAAAGAATCCTACAAGCCACTGGATGGCTTTTCTTTTAAAAATATGGTTAGTTAATTCTAACTAAGAAAGGAGGAGGTGGTTTGAGCAGAGAAACATGGGAAATTGTGCAGGAGAGTGGAATTAAAAATGTTGAGATCCAGCTTGCACTTCAATGTGCGCCTCTGATTGCAGGATTAAAAATATCGAATCTGTTTCAGATATCCATAGAGGACTACATACAGGTTTTAAAGATCTTAAAAAACAGCAGGATTATGATTTATCCTCTTGGGGTAAAAGGAAATACGATTGCGTTGCTTTTATACCGGAAGAGATCACTTGAAGGATATCTCGATCAGGAAAAAGTAAAAGAATTGTTAAAAGATTTTGGATATTCATGTACTTCGCTAAAGGAGATTTTAGTAACCTTCCGGAAGCATTATCAGGAGTATCTTCAAAAGAAACGTCCCTTTCCACATGAAATTGGATTTCTGCTTGGTTATCCACCAGAGGATGTGGAAGGCTTTATCCGCAACAACGGACAGAAGTTCTTATGTGTAGGGGAATGGAAGGTATATGAAAATTCAAAGGCAAAGCAGAAGCTTTTCCAAAAATATGACTATACCAGGGAAAACCTGATACAGCTCCTGTCATGTGGAATCCGTATGGATCAGATCGTGAGTATTATGGGTGTATAAATGATTTGAGGATCCGGTTAAGAATGATATGGTTCATGGAGTGAAATGCATGGTAGATCAGAAGAGCCTGCATTTATATAAAAAGAAAGGAATCAGAATTATGAATAAGATATATGTAATTTTTTGGACACAGGGTGGAAATACCCAGGCAATGGCAGAAGCTGTTGCAGAAGGAATCCGCGAAGGCGGTAAGGAAGCGGAAGTAATTTATGTAGGAAGCGTCAGCGCTGATGTTTTAAAGGATCAGCCGGTATTTGCATTAGGATGTCCTGCAATGGGAGCTGAGGTTTTAGAGGAAAGTGAAATGGAGCCCTTTGTTGCTGAGGTTGAAACCTTCGCATCAGGAAAGAAAATTGGTTTGTTTGGCTCCTATGGATGGGGTGATGGTGAATGGATGCGTGACTGGGTAGACCGTATGAACGGCGCCGGTGCAACCGTTGTTGGCGGCGAAGGCGTGATCTGCCAGGAAGCTCCGGACGATGAAGCAGTAAATAACTGCAAGGTACTTGGCAAACAGCTTGCCGCATTATAAATTAGTCATATTCTTAATACTCTTAATAAAATCATAAACCTAAGAAAATCGGATACCTGATGATTCAGGTATCCGGTTTTCGTTTCCTGTACAGCTCCTTGCAGTGCTTGTTGCCGGTAATCATCGCTTTTGCTGCAGATGAGAAACAATCCAATAAATTACTTTTGAGTTGAATATCTATGAATTCTGACTGAGAGAGGAAAGATCAATCTCATAAATCATTTGTTCCGGTTCCTTTTGCTGTTGAAAAAACATGACCATATACCATGGAAGGTACAGAATTTCATTTTCTACTTCTACATTGGATTTTGAAAAAACAATACAATGCTCAAATTTCCATTGCTCTGTCTGCATGGCATGATTCATGGCAGGATGCTTTTTAAAGTCTTTTCCGGATTTTATTTCCAAAAGCTCTGTGGACAGACCTTTTTGTAAAACAAAATCAAGTTCTCCGATTTTCTTCGAATCAAAATAATGCAGTTCAAACCCATTGGATTTCAGGTTTTGTGCAAAAGCATTTTCTAAAATACTTCCCATATTGATATCCACATTTCCCATGAGAAGATCAAACTGAATGTTTTCCATACAGGAGGCACAAAGCAGTCCTACATCATTCATATATAGCTTAAACAGATTTCGCTTTTCATTTAACTGTAAAGGTGTCTGTGGTTCTGTTACATTATAACAGGGGAGTGCAACTCCTGCATCTGCAAGCCAGTTAAAGCTGTCTTCGTACCGCAAAATTCTGGCATCCGGATGAATGCTGTTTATTTTAAATCTTCTGTTTTTTTCATTAAGCTGTGCAGAAATACTGTCAAATATGGCTTTAATCTTTAATTTTTCATTTTCGGATGCATATCTGGCAATATCCAGGCGATAGAGATCCAGAATACTTCTCTGATTCAGAATTACTTTTGCAATATCATGTGTATCAACATAAATCTGTACATTTTGTGGCATTCCGCCTACTACCAGATAACTGTAAAAGAGCTTACACAAGGTTTCATGTACTGATTCTGATACTTTTTCCTTATGTTCATAACATTCCCTGAGATAGAAAATGGTTTGTTCCTGTACTCCGTTTGCCCATAAATATTCTTCAAAATCAAGAGGATACATTGAAAGCATTTGTTCAAAGCCCACAGGATAGGATTTGATATCCTTGTATCTTACTCCAAGTAATGATCCGGATTCAATATAATCGAATCTTCCATCTTCGACCAGAAATTTAATCGCAGAACGTATTTCCGGACATTCCTGTATTTCATCAAATAAAATCAGAGTTTTTCCAGCTTCCAGAGGTTTTTGAAGATAAGCGGTCATATTTGTTATAATTTCTTCCGCAGTCAGTTTTCCACTGAAAACATCTGCCGCTTTTTTATCTGTTACAAAATTGATTTCGGCAAAATGTTCATATTCGTTTTTACCAAATTCGCGGATAAGCGTGGTCTTTCCGGTCTGCCTTGCACCTATGATGCATAATGCTTTTCCTTTGGTTCCATTTTTCCATTTTAAAAGATCCTGATAGGCTTTTCGTCTTAACATCTGTTGTCCTCCAAATGTTATTCTTATTGAGTACATCATTAGTGTAACATTTTTCCTTTGATTTTAGAAGTAAATTGTAACATTATTCGTAACATTTTTCCCTACTTTTTCATGGTGCTCTATTACGAAAAAAACGTTAATAGGAATATAAAGAATTTCCGGTGCATCTAATATATGGTATTTCTGAATAAAACTATATGAAAATATTGACAAGAATGCTTAAAACCATTAAAATGAGTGTAAAATAAAAATAATAACACTTATTTTGATGGTTTTATTTTGGAGGGACACATGAAAGAAAAAATATTTGCAATACCTGAGTATACAACTGCAGAGGATATTAAGGATTTACGTAAGCGTTTGAAGTTGACACAGAAGGAATTTGCAGAGTTGATTTGTTGTGGAAAATCAACGGTAGAGCGTTGGGAAACCAGTAAGGAGGTTATAAAAGGTCCGGTGGTTTTACTGCTTCAGATGCTGGAGCAATATCCGGATTATCCAAAGCAGCTACAGATTCCTTCAAGAGAATATCCACTCAGACTCTGGTATATGTATCAGCACAAGCCCTGTACACTGATTGATGTAAATGAAATGGAACAAAAAGTTCATATTATTAATTATACCGATAATCTCATGTTCAGGGCATTTGGAAAGGTAGAGAATCCGGATTACAAAATGTATGAAGAATTTTTGGAATCCAGATGTTTTCCGGCTAACAGGGATAAAATGAAACTGATATTAAAAGATCTGGATCTTCCATTTTATGATCCTCTGATGATTATAGAAAAGACGGCAGGAAAAATGGCAGAGGATGATTTTTGGATACGGATAGAACGTTAGATGAGGAAATGATATGGTAGAGCTTTTTGAGCAGGACGAAAGACAAAATAACAGACAGTCTTCCAAAGGGAATCAGTTAAAATGGAAGAATAATGGAATATGGTATAAGGCAGATTATACCGGATATGAGGGACTTGCAGAATATATGATATCGCATCTCCTGTTAAAGTCATCCTTACGGCAGGATGAGTTTGTTTTATATGAACCTGAACAGATCAGATATAAGGACGCTGTTTATTCTGGTGTGAAAAGCAAAGATTTTCTGGAAAAAGACTGGCAGTTGATTACACTGGAAAGATTATTTAAGACTTTTTTCGGACAGAGTCTTTATCAGTCCATTTTTAAAATTTCAGATCCTGAGAAAAGATTGTTCTTTCTTGTGGAACAAGTAGAGCGTGTTACAAACCTTTCAGACTTTGGTGTATATATGAATAAATTGTTTACTATAGATGCTTTTTTCCTGAATGAAGATAGGCATACCCATAATATTGCTATCCTGATGAATAAAGACGGAAGATTTGCCTATAGTCCGATTTTTGACAATGGAGCAGGGTTGTTAGCGGATACATCATTAGATTATCCGTTGGGGAAAGATGTATATCTTCAGGTAAAAGAAGTCCGGGCGAAAACAATCAGTGCGGATTTTGATGAGCAGCTTGATCTGTCAGAAAAGCTATATGGAAATCATTTGAAGTTTCATTTTCATACAAAGGATGTAAGTGATCTGCTTGATGGAATCAGTATATATTCTCAGGAAGAGAAAGACCGGGTAAGGGATATTCTTCTTTCCCAAATGAAGAAGTATGCGTATTTATTCGACATGGATTTCTTAAATTGACATACCAATCCATGAAACGATACACTGATTTTATTAAGGCATGATTTGAAAATGCAGCTGTGGTGTAATCCTTAACGTCAGCCGGACAGCAATGCGAACGATGCTGCAACTGTTACAACGCCAAGTCCTCCAATCTGTATCAGGAGGTGAATCAGAAGTTCATTGCTTTTTATAGAGAAAGACAAAGCTGACTTTATTATAAAACGAAATAGATGACAGGGAGAAGATGAATCAGATTTTATGAAAGAGCTTATTATTGCAGGAACGGTTGTTTTATTGATTATCTTCATAGCAGGTATCCGCTGATATGTAAAGCGGACGATTCGTCAGCAGATCGCGGATTATCAGGATGATCTTCTGGAAAAACATTGTGAGGAAGTTGAGAATATGTACCGGCAGATGCGTGGATGGCGGCATGATTACCATAATCATATTCAGACAATGAAGGCTTATCTTACAATGTGAAGGGTGCATTGGCACTTCGAAAACTAATGTGTTATAGTGAGGCAAAAGCGGTATTGGATGAAATGATTGAAATTGGTGCTCTGTAACGTTTTTCTTTATCATGTGAATCTATGTGAAAATTATTATACCCGATAATACCCTTGAAGTAATGGGTATAATTGGGTATAAGGTAAAAAATTTGTAATTTCCTTTAAAAAATGAGATAGAACATATTTTTCTAAAAAAGGGACTATAATAAAAAAGGAAGCATATAAATCGGCCGGAACTTTATACCATGATCATTGGAAACATCTTTCTGAGAAATCAAATATTGTTCCCCTACATATTGGGAGTATTTCTGAGTAAACTGATCCAGTGAAGCATGTTTTTTTACAGAAGAAGATTTTACTTCTATAGGAACAACTTTATGATTATGGATCACCAGAAAGTCAATTTCATAATGGTGGCTGCTATCAGGTTTTTTCCAGGTATGATAATAAAGATCCCGGTCAGTTGCTGCCAGAATCTGGGCAACAGAATTTTCAAATAAATATCCCATATCCGTATCCAGCTTGTCACTGAGAAGCTTCTTATAGATGTCACTGTGCAGACCGTTATCATCATGAAAAAGCATCGTGGTAAATAATCCTGTGTCAGACATGTAGAGTTTAAAGTTTTCATGATTTCTGGTCTGTGACAGAGCGAGGCTTGGTTTGGTAACATCGTAGCAGGGAAGAACGATTTTGGAATCAATCAGATCAAATAAACGTTCTTCATCTTTTTTTGTCCGTTGTTTGCCGGTTGCTGCTGAAATGACAAATCTCTTTTTCTTTAATGCCAGCTGACTGGGAACAGATTTATAAATATCTGATAATCTTCCGGAACCATCAATTTTTTTCAGATCTTCCAGATACAGATTAATAATGCCTTGTTTTACGCTATCAATAAAATCAAAATTTTTATTATTTACATAAGCTTCTACTGCCTGCGGCATTCCTCCGACTGCCATATAAATGCGAAAATCACGGATAAGCTTTCGGTTCGTAGATTCACCAATAGCAATGTTTTTATTACTGATCGTACGAATCAGATCCGGATTTCCACCGGTTGCCCATAAAAACTCTTCATAATCCATAGGGTAAACGGGAATCCTGTATTCTTCAGAAGGGATTAAAATATCCTTTACATTTTTTTTAATGGAAATAAGGGATCCTGTTTCAATATAATCATATTTTCCGTCTTTTACCAGATATTTAATAGCCTGTCTGGCTTTAGGATAAAGCTGTATTTCGTCAAAAATGATAACAGACTTTCTTTCTATTAGAGTAACGCCGGTTTCAGCCTGCAGGCGTAAGAAAAAAAGATCCGGTCGGGAGATATCCTTAAATACATCCAGAAGTTCATCTGTTATGTTAGCAAAATCTATTTTAATATAGGATTTATATTCATTTTGAGCAAAGTATTCTGCTATTGTAGATTTCCCGACACGTCTGGCACCTTCCAGAAGACATGCATAAGTACCGTTATATTCTTTTTTCCAGTTTAGCAGACGATCATAGGCTTTTCTCTTAAACATAAGGCTTCCCCCTGAAAAGTATCATTATTTCAAGTCTATTTTATAAAAAAAGTATCATTATTTCAAGATATAGTAATATAAAAAATATGATTATTTCAAAATGAAATGTGTAGGATTATCAACCAGAAAAGCCTCATGCATGAGATTGGTGTCAGCATCTGTATGTGTCAGCATGTTAAGGAGCTGATTACGTTCTTTGACAGAGTCAGTAGTCAGTGCCTGCATAGATAGTCTGATATGCCATATATAACGGGCTGGTGTATGCGGACTTCCAATACCTTTTGCACAGTATCCGATATAGGGAAGCGACAGAAGACCAGGAACAATGGAAAGGGATTCTATGGAATTACCTACTCAACCCGCAGCATCCGGTAGCCGATGCCAATATGCGTTTGTATGTATTGCTGTCCGTCTTTCCCTTTTTCTAATTTTTTTCGTAGAGTTGCCATGAATACCCGCAGAGAAGCAATATCGTTTTCCCAACTGCTGCCCCAAATCTGTTGTGTAATATAGGTGTGGGTCAGAACCTTGCCCACATTTTTGGAAAGCAGGCACAGCAGCTTATATTCGATGGGAGTCAGGTGCAGCTCTGTGTCATCAAGATAGGCGCAGCCAGCTGCATAGTCAATTTTTAATGCGCCGTTTGTAAAAACGGAAGATTCCTGTGTCACATCGGTCTTCATCAGTGCCAGTCTTCGCTGCGTCACCCGCAGCCGTGCCAACAGTTCATCTACAGAGAATGGCTTGGTGAGATAATCGTCCGCTCCGGCATCCAGTGCTTCAATTTTATCAGAATCCTCTGTTCTGGCGCTGATGACAATAATCGGCATATTTGACCACGACCGGATTTTTCGAATAATTTCCACGCCGTCCATATCAGGAAGTCCCAGATCAAGCAGCACAATATCCGGGTTGTGTGACAACGTCTCCATCACAGCGCTCGTACCGTTTTGTGTTGAAAGATACCTGTATTCATGGGTTTTTAACGTCGTTGTGATCAGATTGCGTACCGGAGTATCATCTTCTACAACAAGGACAAGTGGTTTATTCATTCAGGTTCACCTCACTAAGTGGTATTGTAAAGGAAAAAATGCATCCATGCGGAGTATTGTCTTTCAGTGTCAGTTCGCCATGATGTGCATAAATAATGGTCTGACAGAGGGTAAGTCCAAGCCCAAGACTGCGGCGGCTGTCACCAATCAGATTGCTCCCGGTAAAAAACATTTCAAAAACGTGTTTTTTTATCTCATCAGGGATACCTGAGCCGTTGTCGATGACACGGATCTCAGCCATATTTTCCTGATGTATTGCCGTGATCCGAATGACAGAGTCCGCAGGGGTATATTTAATGGCATTGTTTACCAGATTGATAATAACCTGCATGATGAGTCCTGCGTCCACCCGTACCAACAGTGGTGTATCTCCGCAATCCGCCATAATGTGATGTTCTGCTGATCTTCGATCGATATGCCGGAGTGCTTCCGATACAATGTCGTCTACGACCTGATCAGAAAGGTGCAGTTTTACGCTGCCGTCCGCAATTTTCGTAATGGAAAGCAAGTTCTCAACAAGTCCAATCAGCCATTGTGCATCATCATAAATATCCGTAAAAATCTGTTTCCGCGTTTGATCATCCAACACGGCATAGCTGTGCAGCAATGTATCGGCGTTGCCGGAAATGGAGGTCAGAGGAGTTCGCAGATCGTGAGAAATGGAACGCAGGAGATTGGCACGAAGCTGCTCGTTCTTTGCAAGGACGGCAGTTTCTTCCTTTTCTCTGGCATTACGCAGGCTTTCTAACGTCAGGGCACACTCTCCGAGGATGGAAAACAGAATACTGGATGTAAATGCATCCGGCTGTGTTTTTTTCTCCATCGGAATCCCGACAACACCGTAAGCCTGCTGACCGGTACGGATAGCAAGATACAGTCGTTTTGCCTTTGGAAATGTTTCTGTCGTTGCTCCGGCGCGCTTACGGTTTTGCCAGACCCAGTGAATTACATCCTGTTCCTGATCATCAGCCGGAGCAGGATGTGGACAGCTTCCATCTGTCGGATAAAGAATACCTGTGGAGAGTGCATCACCCTGCACAGGATAAACCAGAATGTCCCGTTGCATGAGTTTTTGTATCTGCATTGCGGTCATCTGATAAACCTCCTCCGGTGCTTCTGCCTTTTGGAGCTTTCTGTTCATATCAAAAAGAAGCTTTGTACGATAGGCGTCCCGTGCAGATAATAGTGTATGGGCTTTGAGCTTTGTGGCAAGTGTGCCGGTCAAAAGCGCTGCTGCAAACATAACGGCAAAGGTTATGGGATATTTGCTTCCATATGCACCCAAAGACAAACGTGGTTCTGTTAAAAAAAAATTGAACAGAACGACACTCAAAAAGGCGCACAGTATACCACAGGTATATCCATTCGTAAAAGAAGAAGTCAGAAGCACGCCCAGCAGGTAAACCATGATGATGTTGGCACTTGCAAGGTCAAGTTTCAAAAACAGCCATCCGATGATCGTTGCAGCTGCCAGAATACCAAGTGTCAGGAGAAGCTCCCGGGCGGTCGGGAGTACAGGACGAATGGTGGAAAGTCGCTTTCCGCGATAGCTTTTGTAGACTTCAGCATCCGGAATGATATGAATGTCAACCTCCGGCGCCAGTGCGATGAGCCGCTCCGTCAGTGTTGGCTCACTCCAGAAATGCTGCCGTTGTATGCCGCTTCGTCCGATTACAATTTTGGTTACATCGGAGAGCCGTGCATATTCTGCAATTTGTGTAGGTACATCTTCCCCATGTGTTGTGACGATCTCTGCGCCGAGCTGCTTTGCAAGATACATATTAGCCTGCAATCGAACAGTATCTTCTGCATTCATGGCAGCGTATCCGGGTGTCTGCACATAAAGTGCCGTAAAACTTCCACAAAACGCCTGTGCCATGTTGCCAGCCATTCGCACAATACGTTCATTGGATGGAGAAGGAGATAAACACACCAGAATATGTTCTCTTTCTGTTTTGTTTACTATGTTCTGCACATCCTCACCGCCTTCAATATTAATAACTATTCTGAATAATTACTGATATTATAGCATCAATATATGATGGTTTCTACCTGACAGGATTGAATTCGGTCTTGATTTTCCATCTTACGTTACAGTTCAGATCCGGAAGCATTTTTGCAGTGCCTTGTATTCGCCCAGTACCAGAATGGAACCATCTCCGGATAATATTGTATCAGGCGTGACGGAAACGTCTGTTTTTCCTGCGTGTTTGATGCCGAGAATACTGATTCCAAACTTTCTGCGGATATCCAGATCACCAATACTTTTACCAATCCAGCCTTCCGGCACTCCCACTTCAAAAATAGCATGCTGTTCGTCAATTTCTATATAGTCGAAAATATGATCAGCAGTGTACCGGATAGCAGCCCACTTTGCAACCTGCTTTTCCGGGTAGACCACGTGGTCGGCTCCGTTTCGAAGCAGAAATTTTTCCTGTACATCCCGTTCGGCGCGTGACACTACACATTTTGCTCCAAGCTCCTTCAGCAGTGATGTTGTTTCAAGCGAGTTCTGAAAGCTTCCTCCAATGGTTACAATGCAAACGTCATAATTTCCGATGCCAAGAGAACGAAGAAAGTCTGCATTTGTACTATCGCCAATCTGTGCATTGGTGACAAATGGCAATACATCATTAATCCGGTCTTCACTTGTATCGACTGCCATAACCTGATGACCCAGTTGGGAAAGCTGTATGGCTATATGTCGTCCGAAGCGGCCTGCTCCGATTAGTAGAATATTTTTCATAAAATAAAACCCTCCTTATTTATCCGACTGTAATTTTTTCCTGGGGCAGTTTTGCATTTCCCGCCTTTTTGCCGGAGAGCGTGGCGTAAATAAGTGTTAGCCCGCCGACTCTGCCAAGATACATGAGTATGATCAGTATTATTTGTGAAGGAATATGCAGCTGTGGTGTAATCCCTAACGTCAGCCCGACCGTTCCGACTGCTGATGATGTTTCATAGAGGCAGTCAGATAACGGAAGATGCTCATATACACTGATAAAAATGCCTCCTCCAAAGAACAGCGTAAGATACATTGTCAGAATGGTCGAAGCGGTTTTGACAGTATTGCAATCAATCCTGCGTTTGAAAAACTGGGCATTATCGCGTTGACGAAAGGTTGCGACAGCATTGGCAAGCAGAACCCCCAGCGTTGTTGTCTTCATTCCGCCTGCGGTAGAACCGGGAGCGCCGCCAATAAGCATCAGAAGAATCATTATGCCCTTTGATGCACTTGACATTGCAGATAGAGCTACTGTGTTAAAGCCCGCCGTCCTTGTAGTGACAGACTGGAAAAAGGATACCAGAAGCTGCGTTCCTGTTGGAAGCGCAGAAAAGTCCTCAAAAAAGAAAAATGCAGCAGGCACAACAATAAGGAAGCCCGTTATGGCAAGGATTACCTTGCTCTGTACCCGATAGCGATGAAAATGCCACTTGTGTTCGCAGATATCATCCCAGGTCAGAAAACCAATGCCGCCGATCACGATCAGTAGCATAATTGTGATATTGATGATCGGACTGCCTGTATAACCGGTGAGGGAAGGATAGAGATTGTTTTCTGTTCCAAGAATGTCAAACCCGGCATTACAAAATGCAGATATGGAATGAAACACTGCCATCCAGATACCCCGCCATCCATAGTCCCGGCAGAATACCGGAAGCATGGCTGCTGCACCAAGCAGCTCAATTAAAAATGTACCTCGAAGGATAAACTGCGTCAGCCGGACAACTCCGCCAACCTTTGGAGCAGAAATTGCGTCCTGCATGGTGCTGCGCTGCATCAGAGAGATTTTTCGTCCGGACAGCAATGCGAACGATGCTGCAACTGTTACAACGCCAAGTCCTCCGATCTGTATCAGTGCAAGAATGACAGCCTGGCCGAAGCCTGACCAATAGCTTCCGGTATCCTGCACCACAAGTCCGGTGACGCAGACGGCAGAGGTCGCAGTAAACAGCGTTTCGTTGAATGGAGTTATGCATCCCTCTGTTGTGGAGACCGGTAGCATCAGCAGCAATGCTCCCAGCAAAATGACTCCGACAAAACCTGATATGATAATTTGGAAAGACGAAAGGCGGTGCTTTTGGTGAATGATTTCTTCCGGCATAAAGTCAGCTCCTTATCTACTATGATAGCTAAGTGGTTTTATTATACATTATACAGCCGGAAATTTTAAGAGCAGATAAGAAATATTTGCGGCATATTAAGATTAGATAAAGATGTGCTGATTTGTAAAAAAATTGAATTCATGTAAGAGATGCATTATTATAATAGTATAAAATTTCCAAAAGTGAATATGAAATTAAGTTATTCAACATTAATCACAACATATGGGGTCAGTGAAAATGCTTATTCAGGAGAGATCCAGTCAATTATTACAGCGGAGAATTTATTTGCTGAATAAATTTTCGTAGTATTACTATGAAATGCAGAACAGTTTTGAAAATCTGAAATAGAGAAAAGCATGAAACTATACTGGTAATTGGGGTCAGGGATCATGGAGCAAAAGCAGTTGAAATATTCGAAGTTAATGGAAGATTTAAGGGAGAAGATGGTGTCGGGAGAAATCCAGGCAGGAGACAGGCTTCCTTCGGAAAATGAATTATCGGCTCAGTATCAGGTCAGCAGGCAGACGGTGCGAAAGGCTCTTTCGGTGCTTCAGAATGAAGGCTATATTTATGCGGAGCATGGGAGAGGAACCTTCTGTTCCGAGCGGGTCTTACATACGGGACATTCCCATAATATTGCCGTAGTTACCACGTATCTGTCGGATTATATTTTCCCGCGTGTAATCGGGGGAATCGATAAGGTACTGACGGAGCAGGGCTACAGCATCATTCTGAAAAATACAAGGAATTCCAGAAGTCAGGAGGCAAGATGCTTAGAAGAGCTTCTTCAGAAGGACATTGACGGAATTATTATCGAGCCGAGCAAAAGTCAGATTTACTGTAAGCACACCCACCTGTATGAGAAGCTGGAAGAGTATGGTATTCCTTACGTGTTTATCCAGGGCTGCTTTGCAACGATGAAGGAGAAGCCAAGGGTGCTTATGGATGATGCGATGGGTGGTTATCTTATTACGAAGTATCTGATCGATACAGGGCATAAGTCGATCATTGGCGTGTTTAAGTCGGATGATATCCAGGGACAGAACCGTCACAAGGGATATGTAAAGGCACTGCAGGAAGCGGGAATTCCTTATGAACCGGACCACGTGATCTGGTTTTATACGGAGGATCGTGCCATTCATCCGTATGAGGCCATTAAGCAGATGGCAGAAAGCGGAGTTCCGATGGATGGGGTTGTCTGTTATAATGACCAGATTGCCATGAAGGTGATTCAGGGTCTTACTGCTGCCGGGAAAAAGGTTCCTTCCGATGTATCCGTGACCGGATATGACAATTCCTACATAGCGAACAATGGAGGACTACAGTTGACGACTATTGTTCATCCTCAGGAAAAGCTGGGAGAAATGGCAGCAGAGCTGCTGCTTAAGCTGATTCATTGTGAGGAGCACAGAAACAGGCTGCCTGAGGATCCGTCAAAAGAAAAGATGAAAGAGCCGGTCTGCACAGATATTCTGATTGCACCGGAGCTGGTTATCGGAAATTCCTGTATCGTGAGGGATCCAATAGAAAAAAGCATGTCCTGAATCAGAATGGTATCTTTTTCAGGACATGCTTTGTGCTTCTGATTTATCTGGTAAGGCGGATTACGTTCCAGCTGTGTTTTCCAAGAACGGTATGCATTTTGCCGTTCTCAAGCTTCGTAGCATCGGAATGCGTCGGGGCAACGTGATCCGGATCCGCTTCAGTGTTGACTGCTTTCATATCGTCGTTGGTCAGTACGATATGCTCAGCCAGACGGTATCCCTCGAACTGACGCAGATCACAGGAAACCTCCATATCCTCATCCAGGCTCTTGTTAACCGCAAAAATGGTCAGTGTGTCATGCTCTTCATCCCAGATGCAGACAGAGTCAAGGTATGGGGCATCGCCATAGGTTTTACTTTCATAAACGGGAGTCAGAACCTGTGTGTTTAACACGGTTCCACGGCCGTATACACTTGCGTGCATATATGGATAAAAGATGGTCTGACGCCATGCGCCGGTGTCGGATGTCATGATTGGGGCGATGACATTGACAAGCTGTGCCAGACATGCAATTTTAACACGGTCAGCGTGGCGCAGGAGTGTGATCAGTAAGCTTCCGACAAGCAGTGCATCCTCAAAGTTGTAGACATCTTCCAGCTGATGTGGTGCACGAATCCATTTTTCAAGCTTCTTATCCTGCTCATTGCTGTGATACCATACATTCCACTCATCGAAGGAAAGGTTGATCTGCTTCTTACCATGTTTTTTAGCTTTGACCGCATCACAGATAGCAACGACACCGGAAATGAAGTCATCCATACCCTTGGAGCTTGCCAGAAAATCAACCGTGTCGTCAGCAGCATTTCCATAATACTGATGCAGGGAGAGATAATCCACCTCGTCATAGCATTCGTCCAAAATCGTATATTCCCAGGAGCCGAAGGTCGGCATGGTAAGTCCGGAGCTTCCACAGGCAACAGTCTCGATGGTCGGATCCATAAATTTCATCAGACGGGAGGTTTCTGCAGCAATACGGCCATATTCGGAAGCAGTCTTATGTCCCATCTGCCATGGTCCATCCATCTCATTACCAAGGCACCAGAGCTTGATGTTATGCGGATCTTTATAGCCGTGGGATTTTCTCAGATCGCTGTAGTAGGTGCCTTCTTTGAAATTACAGTATTCCAGAACATTTTTGGCGTCCTCCGGTCCGCGGGTTCCGAGGTTGACAGCCATCATGATATCGCTGCCGGCTTTTTTGGACCAGTCAGCAAATTCGTTCAGGCCAAACTCGTTTGTCTCAATGACACCCCAGGCAAGCTCCGGTTTCGCAGGCCGCTTGTCCTTCGGTCCCACACTGTCTTCCCAGTGATAGCCGGAGACAAAATTTCCACCCGGATAACGGACGATTGGTACCTGAAGCTCTCTGACGAGAGCCAGCGTATCCTTGCGCAAGCCCTGCTCATCGGAAAGTGCGCTTCCCTCCTGATAAATTCCTTCATAAACGGCACGGCCGAGGTGTTCGATAAAGGAACCGAAGATTCGTTTGTCAACTTTTCCGGTCAGAAAGTATTTGTCAATGATAATCTCTGCTTTTTTCATATCTTAAAATTCTCCTTTCAGATAATGTCTTTTTATGGTTTTGATTTTAACAGGAAGGAGAAAAAAACCTAGAGATTTTTGTCCGATAGAATTGACTTTTCTTCCGGCCTTGCGATAGAATGGGAAAAAAAGGAGAAGAGGATGGATTTTTCGATTCATATTTGTGAATATAACAGATCCAATGCAGATTACGATATTATTTACCGTCCGGAGGGCAGCGGAGATTATCTTTTTCTGCTGTTTAAAACGCCAATGCGGGTGTATGTGGGAAAGCAGTTTTCCATCACACAGGAAAATGCCTGTATTTTTTACACACCCGGTCATGAGCAGCATTATCAGGCGGTACAGAAATTCCGCAACAGCTACGTGCATTTCTGGTGCAATGAGGATTTGGGAGCGAGGTACGGAATTGTGCCGAACATGATTTTTTATCCGCAGAATACGGAAGAAATTGATGAATATATCCGTTGTTTGCAGCGGGAATATATTACAAAAGATCCTTATGCGGCGGAATATGAGGAGACACTGGTCCGTCAGATGCTGATTACAGCATCACGTGGTATGTTGCTGCATAGGAAAGCAGCCGCAGAGCCGGAGGGATTATACCGTGAGTTTCAGGAGCTGCGCCTTGCCATGCTGAGCCATTATGAAAAGGAATGGACCATGGAAAAGCTGTGTGAAATGGCCAATATGGAAAAAAGCCAGTTTTATTCCTATTATAAAATGTTTTTCAGCAGTACACCACATAATGATCTGATTGAGGTACGCCTTGATAAGGTGAAAAACCTTCTCACAAACCAGGCACTTTCCATTAGTCAGACTGCTGAGCTTTGCGGCTTTTCCAATCTGTCGCACTTCAGCCGCTATTTCAAAAAGCGCTGCGGCTGTTCACCGAAGGAATGGCGTCTTGGTTCACAGCAAAACAACAGGAATTATGGGAGCAGAACCGGTTGCAGTAATTATCCGGAGGGGGGAGAATCATGATTAAGGTTTTTCTGGTAGAGGATGAGTATGTCATCCGTGAGGGAATCAAGAAGAATATTGACTGGCAGGCACATGGATATGAATTCTGCGGAGAAGCAGGAGATGGAGAGCTTGCTTTTCCGATGATTCAGGAAATACGGCCGGATATTGTGATTACCGATATCCGCATGCCCTTTATGGACGGACTGGCCTTGAGCAGGTTGATCAAAAAGGAATTTCCGGAAACAGAAATTATTATTTTAAGCGGATATGAAGAATTTGAGTATGCCAAAGAAGGAATTAAAATTGGTGTAGCCCAGTATCTTCTGAAACCGATCAGCGGAGATGCCCTGATTAAGGAAATTGACCTGGTGGCGGCATCCATTGTAGAGCGGAAGCAGAAGGAACGGATCCGGGAACGTTACTTTAAACAGAGTATGGACCGTGAATCGGAGAAAGATAACCTTAATATCCAGGAGCTGGATTACAAGCAGTTTGAAAAAAGTAAGCTGCAGGAGTTTATGAAGGTCGGACGCAAGGAGGAGGTTCCATACTTCATTGATGAGATGTTTGAAAAGCTTGATCACAGTGCAGTGAAATCCCGGATTTTCCGGCAGTATATTGTGATGGATGCCTATTTCTGTGTAGCAGAATTTGTGGAAGAGATCGGTTTGTCGAGGGATGAAGTGGAACCGATGGATGTTGCTTCGGATGTATTGTCAAGTATCGAATATTCCAAGGAGTATATTGTCCGTATTATTCAAAAAGCGATTGATGAACGGGATCAGGTATCCGGAAATAAATATAAGGGTCTGATGGACGATGTGAAGGCATATATTGAAGCCCATTATGTGGAAGAGGATCTTACCTTAAATCAGCTTGCTGCACATGTGAACTTTTCACCCAATCATTTCAGTATGATTTTCAGTCAGCAGACAGGACAGCCATTTATTAAATATCTGACCGATTTTCGTATGAATAAGGCTAAAGAGCTCCTTCGCTGTACCGGCAAAAAGAGCAGCGAGATCGGACTGGAGGTCGGATATAAGGATCCGCATTATTTCTCAGCCCTGTTCCGTAAAACGCAGGGAATGACACCGACACAATACCGGGAAGGAAAAGCATGAATAAGAAATTGAAAAATGCAGCGAAGGATTTTTATGACCGTTCTTCGCTGACAAGTAAAATACGATATTCTTATCTGGTGATCCTGATTCCTATTTTTTTGTTTCTGATCTTTTGCTTTTATAATCTCTGGGCAGCGAACTACCGGTATAAGGATATGATTAACTCTACTGTAGCAGCCAGTGAGTTTACGCTTGATTTTAAAAAGGATTTTGACTATGAGACCTATCTTCTGATTGTAGGAAACAAGACAGTAGAAGAATCAGAACTCCGGGATATGCTTACCAATGCGAACCGGATTATTACCGGACTGGAGCAGATTACGGATTCCAGAGACAACCTTACCAGATTAAAGAGTATTAAGAAGTATCTGAATAATCTCGATACCTATGTGGATCGTATTGAACAGAATATCCGGGCAGGAAATCGTTATGAGGACAATATGGAAATCTGGGAAAATGATATTCAGATTGTAACGACACTCGTGCGCGAAACGATTTTTCAGTATATTTATTATGAAACAAAGGGAATTCAGGAATCCCATGCGGAATACCAGAGCTTTTTCGTTTCCATGATTGAAATTGCCGTTATTGCCTTTGTTGCGGTTTTGCTGTTGATTGTATTTATTTCCCACTATATTCCTTTAAGTATTTCAAGACCGATTACGGAGCTTGTGGAGGTGACACAGCAGGTATCGCAGGGAAATCTGCAGGTAAGATCCCATGTTAATACAGGTGTGGAAGCAAAGCAGTTAAGCGAATCCTTAAATACGATGATTGACAAAATTAACGAGCTTCTTGAACAGGTAAAGAAGGAGCAGATCCGTATCCGGAAGGCAGAATTTGAGCTTCTTCAGGCACAGATTAATCCGCATTTTCTGTATAATACACTGGATACTATTATCTGGCTGGCAGAAAGTGATGAGCAGAAGCAGGTTGTCCATATGGTGGAGAACCTGTCGGACTTCTTCCGGACCTCTTTGAATCAGGGAAAGGATATTATTTCGATCAAAGAAGAAATCCAGCATGTCCGCAGTTATCTGGAAATCCAGCAGATGCGGTATCAGGATATTCTGGAGTATGAAATTGATGTACCGGAAGAATTTTATCAAAACACCATTCCAAAGATCACGGTGCAGCCTCTTGTGGAAAATGCACTTTATCACGGGATTAAGAATAAACGTGGCAACGGTAAGAGGATACCGGGAGGGTTCCTTTTTTATCCTGGAGGTGCAGGACAATGGAATCGGTATGCAGCCGGAACGTTTGGAGCAGGTAAGGAATGCATTGGTTCATAAGCAGTTCGTGGAAAGTAAGGTATACGGATTATATAATGTAAACGAACGGATCCGCTTAAACTGTGGAGAAGAATATGGTCTCAGAATTTCAAGTACCTATCAGGAAGGAACTACAGTGAAGATTTTTCTACCGGATGCAGACAGTGGTCTGACCAGTCCGGAAGAAGAAATTCAACCGGATTCGTAAAAAAATCAACTTAAAGTAGTTTTTGAGGATAAATTTCAACTTTTGCCATAGGGATCTTCATGGTATTTTCAGCCGGAAAAGTTATGATAGTCTTATCAAAGAGATCAGTCTTTGATGAGACTATTTTTCATTAATGGGAGGTTATAACAGTATGAAGAGAAAACTTATGGCTTTGGCAATGGCAGCAGCAATGGTAATTGGATTAACCGCATGCGGATCCGGTTCCGCACCGGCTTCATCTACGGCATCGACAGACACAGAAAGTACATCAGACAGCGCATCTGCTTCTACAGACACAGCAGCAGATACCTCTGCATCAGGTGAGTTAATCAAGGTTGGTATCATTAATAATGATCCGAATGAATCCGGATATCGTACCGCAAATGATAAGGACCTGAAGGCAATGTTTACAGCAGAAAACGGTTATGAAGCATCTTTTGCATACAGCTTAAAGAATGATGAACAGATTACCGCAGCACAGAAGTTTATTCAGGACGGTGTGGATTATCTTCTTCTTTCCGCAGCAGATACTGCCGGCTGGGATTCCGTATTAAAGGATGCACAGGATGCCGGTATCCGCGTAATCTTATTTGACCGTACCATCGATGCAGATGCAAGTCTTTATGAAGCATCCATCGTATCTGATATGGCAAAGGAAGGCCAGACTGCAGTTGACTGGTTAAAGGGACAGGGTCTCAGCGAATATAAGATCATTCACCTTCAGGGCGTTATGGGTTCTGCAGCACAGCAGGGACGTTCCGGTGCATTGGATGAAGCTGTTGCTTCCGATGGCTGGACACTGGTAACACAGCAGACTGCAGAGTGGAATGCAGAAAAAGCACAGCAGATCGTACAGTCTGTTATTGATTCCGGCGAATCCTTCAATGTAATTTATGCAGAAAATGATGATATGGCTAAGGGAGCTGTAGCAGCACTTGATAAAGCAAATATTTCCCACGGTGTTGGCAAGGACGTTATTGTTATGGGCTTTGACTGCAACAAGTGGGCATTGGAAGAATTATTAAACCAGAACTGGAACTATGATGGACAGTGCAATCCTTTCCAGGCATCTTACATCGATGACATCATTAAGACATTGGAAAGCGGCGGAACCATTTCCGAGAAGACCATCATCATGGAAGAAAAGGGCTTTGATGCAGCTTCTATTACCCAGGAAGATGTTGATAAATACGGTATTTAAGGAAATATAGGGAAGGTCTGACATTTTTGACAGATCAGAATTATAAAATCAGGGTAACTATTCAGGATTAATGTAATTGTTAAGATAACGGTAAAGCGATTGAATAGTTACAGATGAATAAGCGCGGTGCAGGAAGGAGACATTCAAAGCTGCTCCGCGCTTATTATAAAGGCAAGGAGAGTGACGGCTGCAGTGAAAGAACATATTGTTTTACAAATGGAAAATATACATAAAAGCTTTCCCGGAGTACGTGCCCTGCAGGGAGTTGATTTTTCACTTTGTGAGGGTGAAATTCATGCATTGATGGGTGAAAACGGTGCCGGAAAATCTACATTAATTAAGGTATTAACCGGAGTTTATGGAAAAGAAGAGGGAAATATCTATCTGAAAGGCCATGACAAGCCGGTCAGTATCAAATCACCCCAGGATGCACAGGAGCTTGGAATCAGTACAGTATATCAGGAAATTACTCTGTGTCCGAATCTTTCTGTAGCAGAGAATATGTATATTGGAAGAACGAAGGGCTTCATGCAGAACTGGAAATCCATGAATGAAGGCGCAAACCGTATATTAAAGTCTCTGGATATTCCGACGGATGCATCGGAGCAGCTGGCAAACTGCTCGATTGCTGTCCAGCAGATGGTAGCTATTGCACGTGCAGTAGATATGGACTGCAAGGTTCTGATTCTGGATGAACCGACCTCCTCTTTGGATGAGCAGGAGGTTGAAAAGCTGTTTAAGTTAATGCGTGATCTGAAGGCAAGAGGTGTTGGAATTATCTTTGTAACACATTTCCTCGATCAGGTATATGAGGTATGTGATAAGATTACGGTTCTCCGCGACGGCAAGCTGGTTGGACAGTATGAAATTAAGGATCTTCCGAGAGTCCAGCTTGTTGCAAAGATGCTTGGAAAAGAGCTGGATGATATGTCATCCATCCGTGATGACGATAAGGTATACCGTGGAACCGATGCGTCTGAGAATGTTTTGGAAGCAGAACAGCTTGTAAGCAATGCAGGAATCAAGCCGTTTGATTTTTATATAAAGAAGGGTGAGGTGAATGGATTTACCGGACTTCTGGGCTCCGGACGAAGCGAATGTGTCCGTGCTATCTTTGGTGCAGATCATGTATCAGGCGGAACGGTGAAGATGAAAGGTAAGAAAGTAAAGATTACCAGACCGATTGATGCGATGCGTCATGGAATTGCTTATCTTCCGGAAGACCGTAAGGTGGATGGAATCGTAGGTGACCTTTCTGTCCGTGAAAATATTATTCTGGCACAGCAGGTATTACGGGGATTCTTTAAACCCTTCTCAAAGGCAGAGGCAAATAAAATTGCAGAGGAATACATTAAGCTTCTGGATATTAAAACAGCATCTGCAGATACCCCGATTAAATCCCTTTCCGGTGGTAACCAGCAAAAGGTGATCCTTGCAAGATGGTTATTTACACATCCGCAATACCTGATTCTGGATGAACCGACAAGAGGTATTGATGTCGGAACCAAGGTCGACATTCAGAAGCTTGTATTGGATCTGGCAGCAGAGGGAATGAGCGTAACCTTTATTTCTTCCGAAACCGATGAAATGCTTCGTACCTGTTCAAGACTCATCGTTATGCGTGACCGTAAGGTAGTCGGTGAGCTTACAGGAAAAGATTTAACGCAGGCAAAGATTATGAGTACAATAGCCGGAGGTGATATGGAATGATACAGAAAATATTTCGCAGACAGATTTTTATTCCCATAGCTGCATTATTGATTCTGGCAATTTTTAATTTAATTGCAGACCCTTCATTTTATAAAGTTACGTTAGGCTACAACAGTGTAGGAAATCCGGTGTTGTCCGGATATCTGATTACCATTCTGGATTATGGTTCAGAGCTTGCGATTCTGGCAATTGGTATGACGCTTGTTACCGCAGCATCCGGTGGACAGGATATCAGTGTGGGCGCTGCCATCGCAATCAGCGGCAGTGTGATTCTTCGTGTGCTTTGTGGAACGAATTCAAGACCGGATACCCTGCAGGCACCGATTATTGTCGCATTTTTAATCAGTTGTGTCGTAGCAATGCTGTTTGGAGCATTTAATGGTGCACTGGTCGCGTATTTCAAGATTCAGCCAATGGTAGCAACATTGATTTTGTATACGGCAGGGCGTTCCATTGCAGCCTGGATCAATAACAACGAGCTTCCGATTGTCAATGATCCGTCCTTTGCAGTATTTGGAGGTTTCATCCCCGGAATTCCGATCCCTACACCGGTTTTCATTGCGGCAGCGTGTATCCTCGTGACCGTATTGGTTTTGAAGTTTACGAATCTTGGACTGTATACGCAGGCAGTCGGTATTAACGAAAGCTCTTCCAGACTGAATGGTTTAAATCCGGCATTTATCAAGTTCCTGACCTTTGTAATTCTCGGACTTTGCGTGGCAGTAGCAGGACTCATCAAGGTCAGCCGTTTATCTTCCATTAACTATTCGGTAATTGCGAAGGATATTGAAATGGATGCTATTCTCGCCGTAGCACTTGGAGGGAATGCATTAGGTGGTGGTAAGTTCAATATGACAGCATCTATACTTGGTGCTTTTGTGATCCAGTTCCTGACAACGACCTTGTATAAATTCAATGTCCAGTCAGATGCTCTCCCTGCATATAAGGCAGTTGTTGTTATTCTGCTCGTGGTATTCAGTGCACCTGTAGTACGGGAAAAAATGGGAGAGTTCTTTAAGCGGATGAAAGCAGGAACACTGAAGAAGGAGGTACAGTAATATGAAGGCAAAAAGGAAAATGAAATTAACAGACACCAGTCTGCTGCTGTTGATTACTGTTGTTGTTTTCTTTGCAATGTATATCGGTGCAATTCTTTTTCAGGGAAAAGGCTTTTTAAAGCCGCAGACCTTCTTTAATATTTTAAATGCAAATGCTGCCCTGATTATTATTTCCTGTGGCATGAGCCTTGTGATGATTACCGGTGGAATTGATATTTCGGTAGGTGGTGTGGTAGCCCTTGTAAGTATGTGCTGCGCGGTATATCTGGATTATCATGGTGGTAATATCTTTGGAGCCATTGGTATTTCCTTATTAATCGGCCTTGGCTTTGGTCTGGTTCAGGGTTATCTTGTTGCCTATCTGGATATCCAGCCATTCATTGTTTCACTGGCGGGGATGTTCTTTGCCAGGGGAATGACAACTATCGTGAACACGAATCCCTTTAACGTAGCCAATGAACAGTTTGTGGCCTTAAAGGATACCAGAATCACAATACCCGGAATGGGATCGGTTAATAAGCTCGGAAATTACGTAAACGCATATATTGAAATCGGAGTGGTGGTTGCACTGCTTGTTGTAATTCTTCTGTTCTGTGTTCTTCGTTTCACGAAGTTCGGACGTAAATTCTATGCAGTCGGCGGTAACAGCCAGAGTGCCCTGATGCTCGGTATTAACGTGAAGCGTACAAAATTCTTTGCCTATCTGATCTGCAGTGTGTTAGCCGGTATCGGAGGATTTGTTTACTTTATGCATGTCGGTTCCGGATCAGCATCCCATGCAAGCGGAATGGAAATGAATGCGATTGCTTCCTCTATCATTGGCGGAACGATGCTGACAGGTGGTGTCGGTAATATTATCGGAACCTTCTTTGGAGTATTGTCATTAAGTACCATTCAAAACATCGTATCCTCCGCCGGACTGGATCAGGCATGGTGGACAGGAATTACGATCGCCGCAATGCTTTGCCTGTTCCTTGTGGTACAGAGTATTGTAATGTCCAGAAAGAAGAAGCTGTCTAAGGGATAGAAACATTCGTATGCCCAACAGATACAGAGAATGACGGGATGCTTATATCAGGATAGGTTACGGATTACAAAAACAGGGATGAAAAGGAGTCTGCTTGCGAGTATTTACAGGAGACTCCTTTTATAATAGTTATGCATGAGTCAAAATGATCAAAGGGGGGAGATTTATATGTCAGAAAAGAAGAAAGGGATAATAAAGGAACAGAATCATAAATTAAAAATGTTCAGTTTTTTAATATTGATTTCATTAATACCGTTGCTGATTGCAATTTTGATTACAAGTCTGATGTCTGTTTATATGACGAAAAACTATCTGGAAAAAAATGTCGAAAATACGTTATATATTGCTGCATCGAATCTGGCAAATCATTGCAGGGAAAATGAAATTACAGTTATGAATGCAAGTAATTTCAATGATTATATTGACAGTCTTAAGGAACAGGGAATTGAAATGGCGATCATCTTTGAAGATGTTCCCTGTGTTACTTCTGTTAAGAATGAAAATGATTATCGAATTCGTGAGATCCCTATTGGTAAAGATTTTGAGGCCGATCGCGAGATTTTGCTACAAGGATTTTATGATCAGAGTGTTTTAATAGATCATCAGGTATATTATGGATATTTTATGCCCATTATTACTGGCGAAGAGCTTGTGGGAATGGCATTTGCGGGTGAATTACAAAACGATATTACGGAAGGCTCCAGAAATATGATTTATAAATACCTGCTTACGGCACTGATGCTTGGTATTTTGTTTGCCGCGTTAATTTTGATTTTCAGCCGCTATCTTACCAGTGCCTTGAAGCGTGCCGGGAAAAATGTTGATGCTCTCTCCAGAGGTATTTTGAGACAGGAGAATGAAGCAAAAAGTGGCATACGTGAAATGAATGAACTGTTAACTTCTACACAGAATATGCAGGAAAAACTGGTAACCATTATCAGCAGTGTCAAAGAGCTGTCAATTTCTTTAGTAAATGATATTGCAAATGTAACCGAATTAAGTGAAAATAGTAATCATAAGGCAGATAAAATCTCAGTTTCCATGAATGATTTATCGGATTCTACTCTTCTTCTGGATAAAAATATTCAAAGGATTGAGGAGCAGATCATAGAAATTGGGGAAGGTGTAGCTGAAATATCGGACCGCGTTATTCGATTACAAAGCAATTCACGGAGTATGATTCAGACTAACCGCAAGGCAACAGACAGTATGAATGAAATTTATGAAGGCAGCGAACAATCTGTGAAGGCGGTTGGAGATATTGCAGAGCAAATTCGACAGACGAATTTATCGATCAGGGAGATTGATAAAGCAGTTGAACTGATTCTTTCTATTACGGAACAGACAAAACTTCTGAGCATTAATGCTTCAATTGAAGCAGCCAGAGCCGGTGAAGCAGGAAGAGGATTCGGTGTTGTTGCAGAAGAAATCGGCAATCTTTCGGATCAAAGTGCCCAGGGTGCGGAAATGATTAAAAATCTGGCCAAAACGATTACAGAGAAATCTCTGGAATCTGTGCGGCTTGCAGATCAGGTTTCCGGATTGATTGTAAAGGAACAGCAGACCGTTATGGATACACAGCAGAAATATGCAGAACATAGTATGGATCTTGATCGTTCCGTATCGGAGATTGAGGGTATTGCAGAAAAGACGATTCTTTTATCTGATCGTAAAGAGAAGATTGTAACAGGTATTCGGACGCTTACAGAGATCAGCAAGAAGAATGCCGGTCAGAATGCAAATGTAAATCAAAATATATCAGATATTATTTTAGAAATACAAAATGTAAACAGAAGGTGTGAAAAAATGAACATAATAGCGTATGAGTTGCAGAAATCTATATCATTTTTTCACGAATAGGTTGTAGGCAAAATGAAAAAATGTGTTTTTGGTATGGTATTTTTTATAGGTGTTCTGTTATTAGGGATTAGCTGCAGTAAAAGTTTGTCACATTCAGACAGAGAAAAACAGGAGGAAATATCTGCTCTTGAAGAATGGAATGATCAGATTGTGATCGGATTTTCCCAGCTCGGAGCAGAATCAGCCTTTCGAAGTTCAAATACAATTTCTATGAAAGAAACTTTTACAGAGGATAAAGGATACCATCTGTATGTGGAAGATGGGCAGCAGAAGCAGGAAAACCAGATTATGGCAATCCGTACGTTTATTCAGCAGGAGGTCGATTATATAGTTCTGGCTCCCGTTACGGAAACGGGGTGGGATACCGTGCTGCAGGAGGCAAAAGATGCCGGAATTCCTGTAATTATCATGGATCGCCGGGTGAATGTACCGGATGAATCCCTGTACACCTGCTGGGTAGGCTCAGATTTTGGCCTTGAGGGCAGGAAGATGGCAGAATGGATTCACCAGTTTACGTTGAAAAGGGAGATCCCGCCGGAGGAGGTCCGGATTGTGAATATTCAGGGAACCATCGGTGCAACCGCACAGATTGGCCGTACAAGAGGCTTATATCAGGCTGCGAAAGCATACGGATGGAATATTCTTGCTGAGGAAAGCGGTGATTTTACCCAGGCTAAAGGGAAAGAAGTTATGCAGTCCTTTCTCGAAGAATATCCGGAATTAAATATGGTTTACTGTGAAAACGATAATGAAGCATTTGGTGCCATTGAGGCCATTAAGGAAGCCGGAAGAACGATCGGAACGGATATCCGGAATGGTGAAATCATGGTGGTTTCCTTTGATGGTGTGGACGTGGATGCATTAAGCTGTGTTGCAGATGGTGAGATTTCCTGTATTGCGGAATGCAACCCGCTGCATGGTCCTTGGATTGAGGAAATTATCCAGATGATGGAACAGGGCAGGATGCCTTCCAAATATACATATGTCGATGAGGGAATGTACTCAAATGAGGATATTGCTTCTTCCATTACCATTAACGGAAGCAGCTATCTGATCCGGAAGGTTAATCCGGAATTACTTGTGGAGCATGAAAATATGCAGTAAGCAGTTTTGGCTGCCATATAGAAAATGAATCAGAAGAACACGAAATATATCAATATTACATAACTGAATAGTTACCATAATTAGAAATAGAAATATAAGAAATGGAGGATCTGGCGATGGAGCACTTATTGAAAATACCCTGTACATCCATGCCTTTTGTGTGTGAAGCAGATTATAGTGTGACGTTGACTCCGATGATACATGTGGACCGGACAGCACCATTTCATGTGGCAATTTATTTATTGCAGGGAAGCATGGAGATTATAGAGGATGGAATTTCTTACAGAATTATGCCGGATCAGATTTTTTTCCTGAAAAGTGGTGTTCATCATTGGGGGGAGAAACCTTTTGAAACAGGATCATCCTGGTATTACGCGCATTTTTATTGTGATGCTCCCTCATCCTGTATGGAGGAGCTTCCAAGAGGGATTTATTATGATGAAAAGATATGCCTGAAGCCTTCTGAAAAGGATCGGTATTTCACTACTCTGCCGAAATTAATGGATTGTAAAACAAAGACACAGATAAAGAGAAACTTTGAGAAAATGATCGAAGCACATGTTCATGGGAATATTCCCCAGGCATCTATTCGTCTTTGGCAGGTGTTCTTAGAATGTGCACAGAATGCACAGGATGATAAGGTAAGTAACGGTTATGTGGAACAGATACAGAATTATGTGAGACAGCATTATGTGGATGGATTTACCTCCGTACAGATTCAGGAAGCCTGTGGCCTGTCATATAAATATGCAGGAACCCTGTTTAAGGAGGTGACCGGACAGACAATTAAGGAATATCAGTGTACATTAAAATTACGGAAAGCAGAGCAGCTGTTAAAGGAAACCGATAAATCCATTGCAGAAGTTGCACAATTGACAGGATTTTCAGACATGTTTTACTTTAGTAAAATATTTCATAAAAAGAAAGGATGCCCTCCCGGTGAATACCGGAAAACCTATGTACCCGGTATTTAGGGAAGCAGGGCTGAAAAGATCCCGTAATTTGAGACATGTTATGGTTAAATCGGAAAATAATACAAATTATAAGGAATTTATTCCATTTTAACTCATGTAATAGAAGATTAATATACATATAAAGAAGGCAGGCAGAACCGCCTGTTGAAAGAAACATGAATCAGATGGAGGGTATGTTAATGGGTGATTTGCAATTAGTTAAGAAATTTAAGGTAAATGATGGTTTTTTTGGCAGATATGAAAAACTGGTAAAAGATGTAGTGCTTCCTTATCAGGAAAAGGCGCTCAATGACCAGATTGAAGGTGCAGACAAAAGTCACTGCATCGAGAACTTCCGCATGGCTGCAGAGAAGTTAAAGACCGGAAAGTGTAACGGTGAGTTCTATGGTATGGTATTTCAGGACAGTGATGTGGCAAAGTGGTTAGAGGGTGCCGCTTATTCGCTGGCACAGTATCCGGATGCTGAGTTGGAAAGACGTTGTGACGAAATTATTGATCTGATCGGCGAGGCACAGCAGGAGAACGGTTATCTCAATACCTACTTTACCGTAAAGGCTCCGGATAAAAGATGGACAAACCTGCAGGAAGCACATGAATTATACTGTGCAGGGCATATGATGGAAGCTGCCGTTGCCTATGCAGAGTGTACCGGTAAGGTCAAACTGTTAAATATTATGTGTGGTATGGCAGATCATATTTATAAGCATTTTATTGAAGAGGGAGCGGAAGGATATTCGGGACATCCGGAGGTAGAACTGGCATTATTGCGGTTGTACCGCTGTACGAAGAATGAGAAATATAAGGAATTAGCACTTCATTTCATTAACGTAAGAGGTGTGGACAGTGATTATTTCTGTAAGGAAAAAGAAAGAAGAAAATGGACAGTATGGGATGCAGATCCGGAGGACAAAGAATACACGCAGTGCGGTGCCCCGGTCAGGGAACAGACGAAGGCCACCGGTCATGCTGTAAGAGCTGTATATTTATATACCGGTATGGCAGATGCTGCAATGGAAACCGGTGACACTGCATTGGCAGAGGCCTGTAAGACTCTCTGGAACAATATTACCCAGTGCAGAATGTATGTAACAGGTGGCATTGGTTCTGCTTATGAAGGCGAAGCTTTTACCAGGGACTATCATCTGCCAAACGATACTGCCTATGCAGAGACCTGTGCTGCAATCGGTTTGATTTTCTTTGCCAATCGAATGCTTTATCTGGAAAGGGATCGAAAATATGCTGATGCAATGGAACGCGCATTATATAATTGTGTGCTGGCAGGAATGCAGTTAGATGGAACCAGATTCTTCTATGTCAATCCACTGGAGACTTTACCAGGTATTTCAGGGGAAGCAAAGACCCACAGGCATGCTCTTCCGGTAAGACCTAAATGGTTTGCCTGTGCATGCTGTCCGCCTAATGTGGCAAGAACGTTATCTTCTATATCTGAATATGCATGGCATATGACCCGGGATGCATTGTTTTCGAACTTATATATTGATGGCACGTTAGATTTAACAGAAAATATTGGCGGTAAAATAATCTTAGAGACAGCCTATCCGTACGATTCTGTTATTAACTACAAATTTGCACCGGAAAAGGAAACGATGTATGTACCTTTAGCAATCCGTATTCCGGCATGGAGTGAGAATACGAAGATTCTCTTAAACGGGAAGCCGGCAGAGTATGAAATGAAGGCAGGATATGCTTATATTTCCGGAGAATACGGGGCAGAAGATATCATAACGGTAGAGCTGGATATGGAGGTAAAGAGAGTATACACAAGCACCAGAGTGGCAGCTAATTCAGGAAAAGCAGCATTGCAGAGAGGACCGCTCGTTTATTGCGCAGAGGGTGTGGATAACGACAATGATGTATTATCTCTAAGCCTGAAAAAAGATGGAAAAATTACACTTGGCGAATACATACCGGATAAATTATGTGGTATTCAGGAATTGCATGCAGAGGGCTACCGGGAAGCCGTCAGTGACGACCTCTATAGCTATGATGCACCGGTAACAAAGGAATGTCAGATTACTTTAGTGCCATATTATACCTGGGCTAATCGCGGATTGAACCAGATGAGAGTATGGATTCCTATCAGATAACAAAAATCCCACACATGAGTGTGGGATTCAGACTGTAGACAAAGTCTCGCACTACTGTGCGGGATTTTTCTTTGCTAAGTA
>OGXI01000493.1_pt1 | contig 35041 bp, 31 predicted proteins | sample 1576221 | NCBI WGS metagenome assembly OGXI01 (sample SAMEA3541523, study PRJEB24748) | human gut metagenome | biome: human gut; feature: human-associated habitat; material: faeces | place: China | collected 2012
TAAATTCTTTTTCAACCACAACCGCTTTAAGGTTTTCACGCTGTGCATAAATTGCTTCTGCCTGGCATAAAGGAATTTTCTCGTAAAAATCATGCTGCCGTCATACAGCTTGTATAAATCTGAAAAGGTATTGAAGCAGCAGGGAAGCGTCATCATTTCCCACTCATCAAAGGAAAAGTCCACCGGCAGGGAATTTCCCTCTTCATCATAATAATGCTCCTCATACCATTTCGCCCGGATACAGGTATCATACTGGTCCACTGCGTAATGCCAGTGTCCGTTCAACGATTCCTTCTTACGAAACCGGTCATAAATCATATCATCTGCTGTCACCAGCTTTTCAAAATATTCCTTCATGTAAGCTTCCATTGTCCAGCTCTCCTTTTCTGTACTGTTTATTCAAGTGTATGGTTAAAGTATATTTGTTTAGAGCGCAAAAGAAAATATCACAAATTGTTTCAATTCCATTGAAACATGTCAAAAATTGCTTTACTATAAGCCTATGAAAACCATATTAGAAAAAAACTATCGAATTTCACACAATGAAGACCGTTTTACACAGGAATACCCGTTTCACAGCCACGATTTTTATGAAATCTACTTCTTCGCAGGCGGCAGTGTTACCTATTATATTGAAAGCCAAAGCTACCATTTATCGAAGGGGGACATCCTGATCATTCCTCCCCGAACACTCCACCGCGCGGTCATTGACAACACCAATGCTTCCTATGACCGTTATGTCCTGTGGCTCTATAACTCCTGCCTTGCCGTCAATCCGGGTATCAAGTGCTTCCTCGAAGATATTCATCAGGAACTTTCTGTGAAAAACACTCTCCTGCTGAACCGGAACGAGCAGGAAGCCGATGCTTTTTCTGACCTGCTGGACCGGCTGCTTAACTGCTTTTCTTCCGAAGATGATCTGGCCGGTTATCTGGCAGAAAGCTGTATCACACTCATCCTGAATGAAATCCGCTCCGACTTAAAAAGCATGGACCAAGTCATCGAACTATCCGACGATCTGATCCATCAGGTCATTTCCTATATCAATGATCACCTTGTGGACGCACCTTCGCTTGACGAACTGGCTGCTCACTTTTACGTGTCCAAATACTACCTTCTGCATCAGTTCAAGGAATATACGAAGACCACCATTCACCAGTACATCCTGATGAAACGGATTAACCTTGCCAAGGATTATCTGGAATCCGGCTTCTCCCCAACTTCCATTTATGAAAAGTGTGGCTTCTCTACCTATTCCAATTTCTATAAAGCATTTACTGGTCAGACGGGAATCTCACCCGGAAATTATAAAAGGTAGAAAATTACACACCTGTCGTATCAAAATCCGGAATGAAGCTCTCTTTCGCCACATCGCCCTCCTGAATAAAAGCATTGGTAATGCCAAGCCGCAATGCATAATCCACCACCTGCTCATACTCCCGTGTGGTTACCTTACGCATGAGCTGCGGCTCCTGCTGTGCGGCCTCCTCCAGTTCCTTCTGATTTCCGCTGTGCGAAGTAAGCTGTAGCATCGGCGTGTACTGGTTCATCAGACTGATATAAATCTTATCTCCATAGTTTTCCCACAAATACCGCAAAACAGCTTTCGCATTTTTCTTATGTCCCGGCAGCAGTAAATGCCGGACAATCACCCCTCTTTGCATCATTCCCTCTTCATTAAAAAGGGGGGCTCCTGTTATTTTCACCATCTGTTCTAACGCGCGCTTCGCCACCTCCGGATAATCCCCTGCATGAGAAAGTCTCCCTGCCAGTTCTCCATCCATATATTTGAAGTCCGTAAGAAAAATGTCCACCAGACCCTCTAATGCTGCAATCACATCGGCCTTTTCATATCCGCTTCCATTGTACACAACCGGAATGCAAAGTCCCTGCTCCTTTGCCTTGAGAAGCGCCCATACAATATCCGGCAGATCATGATCCGGCGTCACCAGATTGATATTGGCTGCTCCCTGTGCCTGCAGCTCCAGAAAGATTTCTGACAGCCTCTCCCTGCTGATTTCCTTTCCTCTTGTACCGGCTGCAATATCAAAGTTCTGACAATAGACACACCTTAAGTTACATCCCGAAAAGAATACGGCGCCCGAACCCCTTTTTCCGGAAATGCATGGTTCCTCCCACATATGTAAGGCCGCTCTTGCCACCCGCAGTGTCCCATCCATCTGACAAAACCCGGTCTGTCCTTCCTTCCGGTTCACCCCGCACTCTCTCGGACAAAGCCTGCATTCTTCATAAGCTTTTTCAAACATATCCTATTCCTTATTTTCATCATTCACATCTGACTATATGCTGTATTTACCATATTCCTTTATATACTGTGCAAAAAAGGGTAATGCAAATGAAATATATCCTTGTCTTGAATTCAATATACCTCTTTTAACCAGGCGATCCCTATACATAGAATAACTTCCTGCTTTATCTCCCATAAGCTTTAGAACCTCTTCTCGTTTATACTCTTCTTTTTCAACCAGAAGTTCTGCTAGAAAACGATCCATTGCCGTCATTTCTTCCCATATTTTTTCATAAGAATACGCATAAAGTTCTGTCTTAAGTCTGAGTATTATATCATCCAATGTTTCATCATCACATTTCTTAAAATATAACACTCCCAATTCCTGAAAAGCATATGCATAACCCCGGGTAATAATTGCCATTTCACGGGCCTCATCAATGGCTATATTAAGCTTATTTCTATATACTTCTGTCATTCTTATCATATTTAAAGGCTCTGTTTTGATTGTTGTCGCTCTTCTAAAAAATGTCAGATTTTTCACATTGCAAAGTTCCTGTATGTTCTCATATAACCCCGTACATACAAAATACACTGGATATCCCGCTCTGAGCCATTTTCCATATTCAGATGCAAATTTAATCATTTCTTCTGATTTAGATACTTCATCAATCCCAATCAAAATCTTCTTTCCCTTTTTCTGAACCGCTTGTACCATCAGTTCAATTTCTACTCCAATATCAAAAAAAGCATCATTTGTCGCTTTTGTATATCCAAAACCTCCACCTGATCCCAACACGGTTGCAGAAATATTCACTCCCGTGGTTTTATCTACAGAACCATAGCCTTCCTTTACAAGCATTGCTGCTATCTGTCCCAGTATATCTCTGGTTGGATTTACATCAAAGACAAGCCAATCCTTATATTTGCTTTGATTAATTTTCAATTTCTCCTCTACTTTCGCCAGAATAACTGTTTTTCCAGATCCTCTGACTCCGGTTATTTTGTAAACAGACTCTGATGGATTATCATATGAAAAATTCTCTAATATCTCATCAATCATATTGATATGGATATATGTGGATTCCGGTGTTTTACTGAATGTAGTTGTAAATGGATTTTGCATGTGATTACCTCATTTATAATTATTTATACTTTTTCTATCTCTTTATACATTTTTATACTTTTTCTTTTATTTTATACTTTTTTATACTTTTTTCAAGTAGGTTTCCAACGAATATTTTTTCTACTTTCTTACATAATTGTTTGTTATTCATTTTCCACACTTTCAATAACATTCAAAATTTGAATTCATTCCGATTTTGCACACTACAATCTGATTTTCTCAAATACTAACTATTACACACCTATTATGGACTATGTATATTTTTATATCTATTCCTCTCCCAAATATGTTATACTTTAATCAAGTATACCATCCGTGGTATACTTGTCCATTTTACCCATAATGGAACAAAACCACTGTACTCACCCAAATGTCAAGGAGTTAAATATTATTTTATGAACACCAAAGTTTTACACACCCTGGAATACGACAAAATCATTCAATTACTCATAGACAAAGCAACCTCTGCTCCTGGGCGGGAACAGTGCCGCAGGCTTATTCCTTCTACGGATTTATCCGCCATCGAGGCTGCACAGCAGGAAACCGGCGATGCGCTTTCCATGCTGCTTACCAAAGGTTCTACCTCCTTTGGCGGCAACAAGGATCTGCAGTTTGCCATCAAAAGTCTGGAGATCGGCTCCGCCCTCTCCATTCCGGAGCTTCTCGGCATCGCAGGTCTTCTCCAGAATACCGCCCGCATCAAATCCTATGGACGCAAAGCCCGCGAGGAGGATGCCGATACCTCGTTGACACCCTATTTTGCAGCGTTGGAACCGCTTACCAGAGTATCGGAGGAAATCAGCCGCTGTATTCTGTCCGAAGAGGAAATTGCAGACGATGCCAGTCCGAAGCTGAAATCCATCCGCCGTTCCATCATCTTAACCGGAGACAAAATTCACTCCCAGCTGAACAGCATGGTGAACGGCTCCTACCGAACCTACCTGCAGGACAACGTTATTACGATGCGTAACGACCGCTACTGTATTCCTGTCAAGGCAGAATATAAGGGACAGGTCAGAGGTATGGTACATGATCAGTCCTCGACCGGTTCTACCTTTTTCATTGAACCGGAGGCCATCGTCAATCTCAACAACCAGTTGAAAGAGCTTTCCATTCAGGAAAAGGAAGAGATCGAAGCCATTCTCTTTTCCTTAAGTCAGCTCTGTGCCGAACACACGGAAGAGCTTGCCCGCAACCAACAGCTGATGACACAGCTTGACTTTATTTTTGCCAAGGCTTCCCTTGCACTTGACTTAAATGCAACAAAGCCGGTTTTTAATACCGATCACTATATCCAGATCCGGAAAGGACGGCATCCTCTCCTTCCTTCGAAAAAGGTGGTTCCGATTGATATCCATCTTGGAAAGGATTTTGACCTTCTGGTCATCACCGGCCCCAATACCGGTGGTAAAACCGTAAGCTTAAAAACCATCGGACTGTTTACCCTCATGGGACAGGCCGGACTTCATATTCCGGCTCTGGATCGAAGTGAGCTTTCGATCTTTACGGAAGTCTTTGCCGATATCGGTGACGAGCAGAGCATTGAGCAGAGTCTCAGTACCTTCTCCTCCCATATGACCAGCATTGTTTCCATCCTGCAGAAAGCCGATACAGATTCGCTGTGCCTGTTCGATGAACTGGGTGCCGGAACGGATCCGACCGAAGGTGCCGCCCTTGCAATTGCAGTTCTGAACTACCTGCATGAGCGCGGGATCCGCACGGTTGCCACTACCCATTACAGTGAGCTTAAGGTCTATGCACTTTCTACCGATTTTGTGGAGAACGCCTGCTGTGAATTTAACGTAGATACCCTTTCTCCGACCTACCGCCTGTTAATCGGCGTTCCCGGAAAAAGTAATGCCTTCGCGATTTCCAAAAAGCTCGGGCTTCCCGATCATATCATCGAAGCTGCCACCGCACAGATCGGTACACAGGATAAAAGCTTTGAGGATCTGCTCTCCGATCTTGAGGAAAGCCGGATCACCATCGAAAAGGAACGCCGCGAGATTGCTTCTTATAAGGAAGAAATCAAAGCACTCCGCGAAAAGCTGCAGCAGAAGAACGAAAAAATTGATATGGCAAAGGACCGCATCTTACGTGAAGCCAATGAGCAGGCCCGTGAAATTCTGCAGGATGCCAAGGAAACGGCCGATGAAACCATCCGGATTTTCCAGAAAGCCGGTCCCAATGTTTCTCTGAAAACGCTGGAAAAGGAGCGTGAAAAGCTCCGAGGTGAAATCGGTAAGAAGAACGACAAACTGGCTCTGAAAACGGCTCCCACCAGATCCGGGAAAAAGGTCAGGGCTGAGGACCTCAAACTCGGTGATACCGTGAAAATCCTCTCCATGGGACTTGTCGGAACCGTCAGCACGCTTCCGGATCACAAAGGAAATCTGTTCGTACAGTGCGGCATCATGCGCTCCCAGGCAAATGTCAAAGACCTTGCATACGGAGAAACCAAAGCAGCGCCTGAGAAGCCGGTTTTACAAAGAAGTCATACCGGAAGTGTGAAGATGTCCAAATCCATGCACGTTTCCGCTGAAATCAATCTTCTTGGCAAAACCGTGGACGAAGCGCTTGCCGAGCTTGATAAATATCTGGACGATGCCTACCTTGCCCATCTCCCTTCCGTCCGTGTCGTACACGGCAAGGGAACCGGTGCTCTCCGCAGTGCCGTGCAGAGCCATTTAAAGCACATTAAATATGTAAAGAGCTACCGGCTGGGGGAATATGGAGAAGGAGATGCCGGTGTTACCATTGTCACCTTTAAGGAGTAACGTTAATTTTTACATCGTAACTTTGAAGGTACTGAACAGTTACATGAGATGAATCATCTCAGGAAAGGTAGAATAATATATGGCTGCTAAACAGAAAATTTTAATTGTAGATGATGACAACAATATTGCAGAACTGATTTCGCTTTATCTTACAAAGGAATGCTTTGAAACCATGATCGCCGGCGATGGCGAGACTGCACTTACACTCGCGGACAGCTTTGCCCCCAACCTGATCCTGCTTGATCTCATGCTTCCGGGCATTGACGGCTATCAGGTCTGCCGGGAAATCCGTGCCAAGTCATCCATTCCGATCATCATGCTCTCTGCCAAGGGCGAGATTTTTGATAAGGTTCTGGGATTGGAGCTCGGTGCCGACGACTATATGGAAAAGCCCTTTGATTCCAAGGAACTGGTGGCACGTGTCAAGGCAGTTCTGCGCCGTTACAAACCGGCTGCTGCCGCGCCTGAGGCTGCCGATATCCGCTGTGTGGAATATCCGGATCTGATTATTAATCAGACCAACTACTCTGTCCTCTATATGGGACGCACGATTGAAATGCCGCCGAAGGAGCTGGAGCTTCTGTATTTCCTTGCCTCTTCCCCGAACCATGTATTTACCCGTGAACAGCTTCTTGACCAGATCTGGGGATATGAATACATTGGTGATACCCGTACCGTTGACGTACATATTAAGCGTCTGCGTGAGAAAATCAACGATCATGAACACTGGAGAATTGCCACCATCTGGGGTATCGGCTACAAGTTTGAAACGAAATAATTCATGAATGCTTATCGATGATAAGCAGCGAGGCTTTTATGAAAAAAACACTTTATCTGAAATTTATTCTGGCTTATATCATCTTCGGATTTTTTGGTTTCATGGTTGTTGCTACCTTTGTAAGCAGTATGACCATGGAGCATCTGAAGCGTGAAAAAGCAGATGCCTTGTATAAGGAAGCAACACTGATTGCCAACACCTACGCCTCCGACCTTTACAACAATGAAACCACACTGGAAAGTGTGAAAAACCAGCTGGATGCGCTGGATACCTATCTTTCAGCTACCCTGTGGATCATTAACCCGTCCGGACGTCTGGTGCTCTGTTCCAATGAACCCATCAACGTGGAAAATGAAATTGTCATCGACAATTTTGATCCGACCATTACGGAAGGCTCCTACTACACCGTTGGGAATTTCTTTGATACCTTTACAGAGGAACAGTTGAGTGTCTTTGCTCCGATCACCTCCGATTTCAAGGTACGTGGATATGTAGTCATCCATTATCCGATGAGTAACCTCACCGCATCCTGTAACAGTCTGCTGAACATTTCCTATATTATGCTCGTCATTCTGTTTTTACTGTCATTGATTATCCTGATCTTTTTTACTGAGCTGGTTTATCTTCCTTTACGCAAAATCACGCAGGCAACCGAGCAGTATGCATCCGGCAACATGCACTATGAATTTCAGATCGACAGTGAAGATGAAATCGGATACCTTGGTGCAACCATTTCTTACATGGCAGGTGAAATTGCACGTTCCGAAGACGATCAGAAGAAGTTCGTGGCAAATGTTTCCCACGACTTCCGCTCACCCTTAACCTCCATCAAGGGTTATCTGGAAGCAATGCTCGATGGCACAATTCCTCCGGAGCTTTACGAAAAATATTTGAACATTGTATTGAACGAAACCGAACGGCTCCGTAAGCTGACAAACAGTCTGCTGACCTTAAATAACCTGAATACGAAGGGAATGCTCCTGGATATCAGCCGCTTTAACATCAACGCCGTCATCCGTAACACGGCTGCCTCCTTTGAAGGCACCTGCAGGAAGAAGATGATTGCCATTGAACTCATCCTCACCGGTGACGAGCTTTATGTCAAAGCCGATGTCGGGAAGATCCAACAGGTATTGTACAACCTTCTCGACAATGCCATCAAATTCAGCCACGAGGATTCCATTATCAGGATTGAAACCACGGAAAAGCACAATAAGGTATTTGTCTCTGTAAAGGACAGTGGAATCGGTATTCCGAAGGACGAACTGAAGCAGATCTGGGAACGCTTTTACAAGTCCGATCTGTCCCGTGGCAGGGACAAGAAGGGAACCGGCTTAGGACTTTCCATTACCCGGGAAATCATCCGTTCCCATGGTGAAAACATTAACGTCATCAGTACAGAAGGCGTTGGCTCTGAATTTATTTTTTCACTTCCGGTTGCCGCAGACGAAGAGGATGAATACTAATCTCTCCGGCCAGATCAGAAGATACCACATTTATCATTCATTACAGAAAGAAGGAACAACATGCATATCATCTTACATCAGCCGGAGATTCCGGCAAATACGGGAAATATTGGAAGAACCTGTGTCGCCACCGGCACAGATCTTCATTTAATTGAGCCGCTTGGCTTCCAGCTTAACGAAAAGTCCATTAAACGTGCCGGCATGGATTACTGGGAGCATCTGAATGTCACTCGTTATATCAATTTTGAGGATTTCAAATCCCGGCATCCCGGCGCCAGAATCTGGATGGCCACCACCAAGGCGCAGCATGTCTATACGGACGTTTCTTTTGAACCGGACGATTATATTATGTTTGGAAAAGAAAGTGCTGGTATTCCGGAGGAAATTCTGATAAAATATTCAGACACGTGCATCAGAATCCCGATGTTGCCCACGATCCGGTCCTTAAACTTATCGAATTCGGTATCGATCGTTTTATACGAAGCACTCCGTCAGCAGAATTTCGAAAGTATGCAGCTTACCGGAGAGCTCCATCGTCTTCACTGGCCGGATTCCACTATGAAAACAGAATAAATGCACGAATATGAAACAATTGGAGTACCTTATGAGTCAGACTGGAATTTTAACCAAAGCAAAGAAAAAATTTATTGGAGATAAAGCCTTTTACCGTTATCTGATTTTTCTGGCCTTTCCGATGATTGTCCAAAACGGAATCACAAGCTTTGTCAGTTTCCTGGATAACATTATGGTCGGACAGATCGGGACGGAACCCATGTCTGGCGTTGCCATTGTAAATCAATTGTTTTTTGTATTTAATATCTGCATCTTTGGAGGCGTCTCCGGTGCAGGTATTTTCAGTGCGCAGTTTTTTGGAAAAGGAGACTATGAAGGACAGAAATATACCTTCCGTTTCAAATTGTACGCCTGTCTGCTGATCACTGCGATTGCCTGTGTGCTGTTTCATTTCCTGGATGAACCGCTCATTTCCCTCTACTTAAATGACGGAGGTTCTGTCGGTAATACCCGGCTTGCCCTGTCCTATGGCAAAGAATATCTCGCCATCATGATCTTGGGCCTGCTCCCCTTTGCCGTTTCCCAGACCTATGTAAGCACGATCCGTGAAACCGGACAGACCTTCGTGCCGATGGTTTCCGGTATTGTTGCGGTGATTACCAACCTGGTCCTTGATTATGTACTGATTTTCGGTGCCTTCGGAGCACCGGAGCTTGGTGTAGCCGGAGCTGCCATTGCCACTGTAATCGCCCGTTACACGGAATGCCTGATTGTTGTTGTCTGGGCTCACCGCCACTTGGATAAGAATCCTTATCTTATTGGTGTGTATAAAGGATTACGCATTCCCGGATCCATTCTTGCCGATATTTTCCGTAAGGGGCTGCCCTTAATGTTTAATGAAATGCTGTGGGCGGTTGGCATGGCCGTCATCGTACAATGTTATGCTGTGCGGGGCCTTGAGGTGGTTGCTGCACAGAATATTTCCTCCACAATTTCCAATCTGTTTAATATTGTTTATCTGCAGCTTGGAAACTGTATTTCAATTGTGGTTGGTCAGAAATTGGGAGCCGGTCAGCTCGAGGAAGCCAAGGATGCTGATAATAAGATCATCTTCTTTGATGTGGCGTGTTGTGCCTGTATTTCTGTCATTATGATCCTGCTCGGCGGTCTTTTCCCTGAAATCTATAAGACAGAACCCGGCATCAAGGCTCTTGCCAAAAACTTCATTATTATTTCTGCAATGGCGATGCCTCTGTGTGCCTTCTCCCACTGCAGCTATTTTACCCTGCGTTCCGGCGGCAAAACCATCGTCACTTTCCTGTTTGACAGTGTTTATACCTGGGTGGTCATGATTCCTTATGCCTTCGTTTTATCACACTTTACCACTCTTTCCATCACGATGGTATTTTTCCTTGTCAGCTTTACAGAAATCATCAAGGTCATCATTGGCTTCTTTATGATTAAAAGTAATGTCTGGCTGCAGAACATTGTGAATTCTTATTGACCGGATGATAAATCCTCATTCAGATTCTTCTGCTGCTCCTGTTCTTTACGGAGTTCCTTTTCTGCCTTGTTGCGGATCCGGAGCTCTTTAAAGAACTGGGTCAGCATATGGGAGCATTCTTCTTCCAAAATTCCCCTTGTCACCTTCACCTGATGATTAAACTCAGGCATTTCCAGAATATTTAAGATGGATCCTCCGCAGCCTGCCTTCGGATTCATACAGGCCATAACCACTTCATCGATTCTTGCCTGTACAATCGCCCCGGCGCACATCTGACAAGGCTCCAGCGTCACATACAGCGTACATCCCTCAAGCCTCCAGTCACCTAATTTCCTGCTTGCCTTATTGATTGCGGTAATTTCCGCATGCGCCAATGTATTTTTATCCGTATTCCGACGGTTATATCCTCTCCCGATAATTTTTCCTTCATGCACGATCACGCAGCCAATCGGTACCTCACCCAATGCATAGGCCTTCTTCGCCTGCCGTAATGCTTCCTTCATGTACTTTTCCTGGTCGGTTAGTTGTGTTGTTTTCACCAGAACCTCCTGGTCATAGCTATAGTTTGCTTATTCTCCGTTCATTCCTCGCAGATGCACCTTTCCTTCCATCCCCGGAATATGGTTCAGGTGCTCCGCAATTCTTTTGATCTCTGCTTCTTCATAAGCATGAAAAATCATATGCTTTTCCACAGAGACTTCCATTTCTGCAATCAGTTGTCCACTATCCTCAAACTGTTGTAAATAATAGGCGGAACATCCGGCAATCCACACACAGATCTCCTTAAGCTCCTGCTGCGTATGAAATTCCTTTACAACCGTTGTCCGGAATTCATAAGGAATAGTGCAGTTTTTCAGCAGTTCCACAGACTGCTGCACCGCCTTCACAGGAAAAGCCATATCAGATGCTTCTGCATACGCTCCTTCTACGGCAAGCCCTGTTGTCTCCTGATATTTTCCGGGCGCATTCTTGATGTCCATTGCCACATAATCAATCTGCTTCTTTCCGATCAATTCCTCCAGCATATGTGGATGGGAACCGTTCGTATCCAGTTTTACTGCCAGCCCTAATTCCTTAATTTTGTAAATGAAGTCCGGAAGATCCTGTTGAATGGTCGGTTCTCCACCGGTAATGCAGACGCCGGACAGAATATGTTTACGTTTTTTTAGAAAACCAAGGATATCCTCTTCCGTATAATGCTCCTGTGTCAGCGGGCTTAATACCAGTCCCCCGTTATGACAGAACGGACAACGAAAATTGCAGCCTCCGGTAAATACCGTTGCTGCAACTCTTCCAGGATAATCCAATAATGTTGTTTTATTTAAACCACTGATTAACATTGTATAACTCCCATTGACAAAAAATCAAAAAACACATATACTAAATAAGTCTGAACCGTGCAGCTCTTGTTTGTAAGGAGCTGCTATGGCTGCCCAGAGTAAGTGGCGTTAACGATTGGGTCTTACGCAATGGAGACTGCGAACCGTGTCAGGTTGGGAACAAAGCAGCACTAAGCAGAACCTGCCATGTGCCGTAAGGGTGCCTGATCTCAGTTAACTGCTTTGGTAACGCGTAGCAGTTCCTTATGGACAAAGCCCACGGTTCTTTTAACACATCAATTGCTTACCTTCAATGTCCATATTGCCTTATTAGGCATGCCTTTGAATGTTTATATCTAGTACACCGAATAATGAATAACTGACACCTTGACTTGCCTGATTTTTCGGTGTACTAGTCAATCCCTGCGTGCCGCTTTCTTGGCCTTCTTCATTTTATACATTTCCTGGTCTGCGGTCTCAATAATTTCCTCAATATCCAGATCCGGTGCCGGCTCTACAATGGTATACCCCATACTTGCTTCCAGTGTATACTCGTGGTTCGAATTTGCATTATAATTCTCGATTCCTGTCTGGATCTGGGAAATATAGTTCTTCGCATCTGCATCTGTGTAACCTTTGGACAGAATAACAAATTCATCTCCACCATACCGCATCAGCAGCTCACCATGCTTACGTACCTGATTCAATACATTGGCCATTGCCTTAATATATGCGTCACCTTCGTCATGTCCATACTGATCATTGACCTTCTTCAGACCATCCAGATCAAGAAACAACACAAATAACGGCTTACCTCGTTCCTGTGCCTCTTTTACAATTGCAGAAGAGAACTTGAAGAATCCGGCACGGTTAAAGATACCGGTCAGGGTATCATATACCCACATGCGGTTCAGTCTCTCAACCATCGCATTCATAACTTCCTGCTTCCGCACGTTCTCTAAGGCATTATTAATATTCATAATAAACAAATGAAACCAGGAGCTGTCAATCAGGAGACGGCTCTTTCCCAGTACGCAGTATCCATAGGTTCTTTCCTGATAATGTACCGGAACGATGGTATAAAGCATACTTCCGTCATGTTCCTTGTATTTCTCAGGAAGCAATTCGTTTACATGAAAACGTCCGTAGGTCTCAAAATGTCCATTCCGGTAAGCAATCGGAACTGTCGCATCCTTCGGATACGTCAGTAAATCCGTATTTCCGGCCTCGGTATTCAGATGAGACATAATATCGGTATTAATGGAATTCGTGTTATATCCCAGGCAAAGGTAAAACTCCTCCGGATCTAACATGGCAATATATTTACGAATCTTCTCAAACAGATCCTTCTGTGTCTCCACCCCTACAAAGTCTGCAGAGGAAGCTTTAATAATCTCCGTATAGGTGGTAGTCTCAATTCGATCCTGTGCCAGCTTCCTGCGGAGTTCTGCAAAGTCTTCCTTCGTATCGCACCTGCATCCACAGCTTTCGGCAAACACCGGCCAGGAAAGAAGCTGCTCACTGCCAATCTTAGGCTTGCCGGCGATCTCATCCATCAGATAGGTATATGCCTTACGTCCCAGCTCCTCCTCCGGACGCTGTACACTCGTAATACGGGGTGCATGGTTCTGTGCCTCATAAATATTATCATATCCGGTAATCATGATATCCTCCGGTATACGATACCCACGCCTTTCAAGTTCGTACAGGGCTCCGAGTGCCATCTCATCATTTGCTGCCATAATAGCATCCGGCATATCCAGTCCGGAATCTGCAAAAAATTCCACAGCCTCCATTCCACTCTTAGGATGGTAATCACCAAAATAAATCCGGTGATCCTCAATCTCCATTCCATGCTCTTCCAATGCCTTCTTATAGGCATTCAACCGTCCTTCTCCATCAAAATTTCCCTCCGGACCGGAAATAAAGTTGATGGTTTTCGCACCATGCTTTTCAACAAGATGATTGATCAACAGTGTAATCCCATTGTCATTCTCCATACTAAGATTCGCCATACCCTCAACTTCCAGTGTCAGATTAACACAGGGTACTCCGGCATCATGCACCTTCTGAACAATATTTGCAATCGTCTCAGCATTATATAACGTATCACCATGAATAATGACACCATCATAGTTCGTAAAATCGGGGAGCTTATAAATTTCCATCTCTCCGGTAATAAACTGTGTTGTTGAATAAGACCACACGTCACAACTAAATACATAGATGTCTGCCTGATCCTCTTTCGCCTTCTCTATAATTCCATTCAGAATCCGTTTCTGGCTGTCAAAACGGATTCCCCCCATAATAACCGCAATTTTCATAGTAAACCCTCTACCGTAAGCTAGTTCTTTCTTACTATTTTCATTATACAATTCTATGACACGATTCGCAAGTAATAACCAAATTTTCCATTATCTGACCTGCCATCACACCAGAATTGCGGAAAGCCAAACATCTCTGCGACAAGCTTCTCCTTCTCGTAATATACACCCGGAACCCCCACTCCAAACTGTCTCGCCTTTTCATCCACACGGAATAATAATACATATCCATAATTCATCAGGCCATGCACTAAAAAGCTGTTCTGCAGGATATGTTTCATTGATTCCGGGAGTACTGCAAAATTTCCCTTATTAACACGATAGACTTCTCCAAGCTCCCTGCAATCCTCCACCTTGTGACAGGAACTGCGTATCTGCTCCCATTCCTGATCGATCTGATGGCCCCTGTCTTCTCCGCCTGTCCGGATCTGTAGTTTCCTTTGCTGTTCCTCCCTTTCCTGTTTATCCTCTTCCTGCTTATCTTCTTCCTGTTTGTCCTCTTTCCGTATATTTTCTGTAGCAGTAACAGCTAACTCCTGCTCTTCTGTTTTATCCGCATTGGTATCTGCTGCATCCTCTGCATCTTCTTCTATATATTTTTCTGTATTTTCACTCAATTCCTGTTCTTGGTGTTTCCCTGTATTTACAGATATTTTCTTCTCCTCATTATAAATTCCTGCCAGACTTCCCGCTTCATTCTGTTCTCCAACCGGTTTCCTCTGATCCTGATCCTCTCTCAAGTCCCGCTTTTTACACCTAAGAATTATTTCTTTTTCCTTGATCTGGAGTTGTAATTCTTCTTCCTCCGCTTTTGAAACCAACGCTGCTGCATCATTTTCGTCCTTCCACTGGATTTCCATTGTCCACTGCTCTTCGATCCGTGTGAGCCTTACGCTTCCCAGCAGTTTCTTTTTTTCATTCTGTTTTTCCGCATTTTCTGCATAAAGATAATAATTTTTTCTTACAAACATAAAAACTCCATACAATGAATATAGTCTGTACTACTATATTCATTGTATGGAGAAATCTATACCTGTTCTTAATAAAATACAGACCTTAAATCCCATTCTGTGCCTCAAGATAGCACATGTAATCATATACCATCATGGCAATCTTAAAGGTCAGCGCATCATCAAAGGTACGCACATCCAGTCCGGTTGCCTTTTGCAGCTTTTCAACACGATACACCAATGTATTCCGATGAATAAATAACTGTCTGGAGGTTTCTGATACATTCAGATTGTTCTCAAAAAATTTATATGCTGTGGATACAATCTCATCATCCAGGCTGCCCGGATCGGTATCTCCAAAGATCTCTTCCATGAAGATCTTGCAAAGATTGGTCGGAAGCTGGTAAATCAGTCTTCCAATGCCAAGTGTCGCATAGGAATTTACACGCTTCTCCGCATAAAAGATCTTGCCGACATCAATCGCCATCATTGCTTCCTTATAGGACTTGGAAACATCCTTCAGTTCCTGCACAATGGTTCCATATGCCACACGGACATTCGTCATAGCCTCTGCACTGATCGTATCCACAATGCTCTGCGCCACCTGATAAATCTCTTCATAACCCTCTTCAGGCTCCAGGCTCTTAATCAGAATAACGTTGTTCTCATCTACCGCAGTAACAAAATCTCCCGATTGTGAAGAAAACATGCCGCGAAGCAGTTCTGCTATCGTGCTGTCCTTCTCCTTATCTGCTTCAACCAGAAGTACAACACGTGGTACTGCAACCTCAACATGAAGCTTCTTCGCCCGGTTGTACACATCAACCAACAGCAAATTATCCATCAACAGATTCTGGAAAAAGTTATTCCGGTCAAAACGCTCCTTATAAGCACTCTGCAGCTGCAGCAGCTGGCTGACTGCAATTTTACCAACCATGTAGCTTTCATCACCACTTCCACGTGCGACTAACGCATAGAGTAATTCTCCTTCTTCTGATACTTTCAAAAGATGATGAATTCCAATCACCTGACTGTCCGCAGGAGAAGCAATGAAATACCGGATCATGTCTCCCGTAACTTCTTCATTGTCAAAGGTAGAAACCACCTCGATTCCATCTGCATCATAAATGCAAAGATCTACTTTGGTAATATTATGAAGTTCCTCAATACAGTTTGCCAAAACCTGAGTAGATATCATCTCTTTACTCCTTTACATTTTTCGGGCCGCCTTCGGCTCGCTTTCGCTAAGTGCTCTACGCAAAAGGGATGCCTTTTGGCATCCCTCTCATATACATCATACTAGTTTGTAATAACCTGTTCTGTTTCCTTATCGAATACATGAATCTTTTCAACATCGAAAGCGAACTTAACAGTATCGCCAGGTCTAGCTGTTGTACGGGAATCAACTCTTGCCGTGATCGGGAACTCAGCCAGATCAAAGTATAAGTAAACTTCAGCACCAAGTAATTCATATACCTTAATTGTAGATTCAAATACACACTTGGATGTCTCGATGAACATTTCGGAATCATATACATCTTCAGGACGAATACCAAATGTAACTGTCTTTCCAGCGTAACCGCCTTCAATCAGCTTCTTGGACTTAGCCGGAGGAAGCGGAATGCTGCTTCCTGCAACCTTAAGGCTTGCAGTGTCACCATTTACTTCTACGGTAGCATCTAAGAAGTTCATCTGAGGTGATCCCATGAATCCTGCTACGAATAAGTTGGTCGGCTTCTCATATAAGTTCTGAGGAGTATCAACCTGCTGGATTACACCATCCTTCATAACAACGATTCTATCACCAAGGGTCATAGCTTCTGTCTGGTCATGTGTTACGTAGATGATGGTTGTACCTAATCTCTGATGTAATTTAGCGATCTCGATACGCATCTGTACACGTAACTTGGCATCCAGGTTGGAAAGAGGTTCGTCCATAAGGAATACCTTAGGATTACGAACGATTGCACGTCCCATGGCAACACGCTGTCTCTGACCACCGGAAAGAGCCTTCGGCTTACGATCAAGAAGAGGTGTTAAATCAAGGATCTTAGCTGCTTCCTTAACCATCTTATCAATTTCATCCTTCGGTACTTTTCTTAACTTAAGACCGAAAGCCATATTGTCATATACAGACATATGAGGATACAGAGCGTAGTTCTGGAATACCATCGCGATATCTCTATCCTTCGGCTCTACATCGTTAACTACTCTGTCACCGATCTTCAGTTCACCGGAGGAAATATCTTCCAGACCTGCAATCATACGAAGTGTAGTAGACTTACCACATCCTGAAGGTCCTACGAAGATGATAAACTCCTGATCCTTGATTTCAAGGTTGAAATCCTTAACAGCTTCGAATCCGTTAGGATAAACCTTGCAAATATTCTTTAATGATAAACTTGACATTTTATTTGCCTCCTTAAAAAATAGTTACGTCTTTAAAATCTATGATTAGTATACATGAGATTGTACTTTTTGACTATGCCACTATTCCACAAATATTTTTCCCCACATTGTAAAAAGTGTTGAAATTCAAAGGTCTTTTCCTCTTGCAATGGCAACCTGACTAAAAAAGTACTTTTTTCATAGGCAGATTGTACATGTACTATTTACGGTCACGGTCATCGAAGAATGCAAGCTGGTTTTTGCCTCGTTTCTTTGCCTTGTAAAGTGCAGCATCAGCTGCCTTATACAACGTTTCAAAATCAGATCCGTCTGCCGGAAATACTGCTGCACCGATACTGGCTGTAGCAGAATACTTCACGTAATCGCCAACCTGGAAATGCCTGAAGAAGTATTCCAGCTTCTGCGCCTCACGGATCGTATTGCTGTCATCCTTGAGATTTTTCAGGAAGATTGTAAATTCGTCACCGCCGGTCCGGCCGATAATATCCGTCACACGGAAATTCACTCCGATCTGTCTTCCCAGCTCCCGTAATACCTCATCGCCGAAGGCATGCCCCATCGTATCATTGATCTTCTTGAAATTATCAATATCCAGTACGAACATGACTGCCAGCGAATCGGGATAATCCGCCATGTATTCCTTGATCCGGCGTTCGGTGGCAAGCTTATTTCCAAGACCGGTAAGCAGGTCGCTGTCTGCCTTTTCCTCAAGCTGCCTGTTGCTCCTCATTGCAACAATACGTCCCATGAAATTGATTGCTGCAATCAGCAGAACTCCGATCGTGATAGCAAAGACAATCCAGTAAAGTCCCGACATCAGCCTCTTTGCCTGACGCTGTTCCATATTATTCACATAGCTCTGATGAACACCTGCAGCCAGACACCATTTATGAACCGGCGCATAAACAACGGTTCTTTCTTCTCCATCCACAGTAAATGCAAGACATCCGGTCTGTCCATCGCCTGCCTTCTGGCTGGCAACAGTTGCCCTTGCCAGATACGGCTTATCCGCATTATTCCAGAAATCCCGGGTTTTAAAAAACGAAGAGGTTTCATCCGTTGTAACAATCACGCGGCCTTTTTCATCTAAGAGCGTAGTAAATGTGGCATTGTCAAACGCTATCTTCATATTGATCATGCTGCGGATCTTCTGAACCGGATAATACATGACAATACACTGTTTCTGTCCCTCTGCAGGAATCACCATTAAAACGGCTTCTTCTCCTGTAATTCCATCATCGCTTACGTAACGGCAGGAGAACTGCGTTGCATCAACGATCCACTCATAATAATCCTGATCTTTAATCAGCAGGGTCTTTCCATCATGAAGGATTGCAGTGCCGTCCGGCCTGCATACCAGAGCCTCATATACATCAGTCTGCTCCATAGCAAGATTGAGCAGCTCCTTTACCTCTCCGGGACGCCCTGTGCCGGAGGATACCATTGAACAGATCGTTTCCCCAACTGTATGGATTTTTTCAAATTCCTGCCCGAGCTTTGTGGCACAAAGTTCCACCTGATACTCCATATTCCTCTCGAAGTTGCTGACAATGCCCTCATTTAAGGATTTGGAAAATCTCGAAAACAATAGACCCAATATAAAAAACAACACAATTATCGGGCAGACCCATTGGAACAAAACCTTCTTCCATTCGCTTTTCATAGTCTTCTCCCCTATGCACCGGATTCATCACTTTATGGTTTCTTCTATTCCTCAGCAGAATTTCCTTCCGCTGACATATCCTTCTCCTGCATATGGGACTCATCTGTTTCTTCCAAAGCCTCTGCATCTTCCTCTACCGGTATACTCCAGTCATCCGCATCCTTCACATCCTGTTCCGGCTCAAACTTCTTAAAGGTCTTATTATACAGAAACGCATTCAGCAGCGCCGGACCTGACATTCCGAAGCAGAAGGTAACCGGCATGATCTGTGGCAGCCAGAAAATAATGATGAACGGAAGCGCCCAGCATGCTGCCATTAAAATGGTCTTGGGAAGAATCATAATTCCCATCAATGCAGAATTCTTAAGGGTCATCTTCACACTGTTATCAAATTTTGCAAGTAACGGAAAAGCCAGTGTCAGAGCAAGTACTGCCAGAATGGCTACACCGATTAACAGAAGGCTCATCCAGGACGGAAGACTGTTTTGTGCATTCCGGATTATCCAGAAATCCGCTGCAAAAATAATAATCAGTAGCACTTCAATCAGCCAGATTACAGTTGCCTGTTTGAAATTCTCTTTAAAAGATTTAAAAAAGCTTTTTACAATGTAGCATTCTTCATCACGTACAATCTTAAGTACCACATAATGCAGGGCTGTCATCGATGCACCGACCGTAATAATCGGCAGACAGCAGAAAAATGCCAGAAGATTCACAATAATCAGATCGGCCATTTTGGTTAAAGCAACCATGACCGGACTGTCTAAATTAAAAAAACGTCCCATTTTTACTTCCTTTACAATTTTAGTCTCATTGGGGTATAGATGATGCCGCTGCTATGTGTTTGCAGTCCAACATCGTGAAACCCGATTTTGTGGTAAAATCCGACCGCATACGGTGATGCATTCACTGACACGGCAATCTTACCAAGTTCCTGTTTTACATAATCGGCCATTGCCATAACAAGGCTCCGTCCGATTCCCCGATAATGATACTCTTTATCTACAAATAGCAGCGAAATATGACTCTCATTCCGGAGAGCAATCATACCGACCATATGCTCTCCGTCATAAGCTCCCATCACCTGATACATTCCTCTGTCAAACATTCTTTTCAGATTTGTATCGGTGATAAAGTCCTTAAAATTCGCTATTCCCTCTTCAGAATAATCAGCGGCCTCAAACCTCAGAAATGTTTTCCAGGCCAGCGCCATAGCGTCATCCCATTCGTTCTGCCCGATAAAACGGATCTCATAGGATGTATCATTTTCCCTGATCATATTATAGTCCTTTTTCCGCCGGGCGTCTAGTCCTTTGGTACCATTCCTTTCATTCAGAGCAACAATTATTTACTCCTGTTTAAAAATTCCCTGTAAGGTATCCGTTACAGATTCCTTTAAATAATCCGTAAAGCTCTCTGCCGCATTTGCAGCAGCAGCCTTTACTGCATTCGTCACGGCTTCGTTCACATGATCCACACAGTCTTCCCCGTACTTTTCATAAAGGCTCTTTGCCTCATCAATCACGGTGTCCGGAGAGAAACCGAACTGCTCAAGCTGATCCACCGTATCCACAATTTTCTGTGCATCCGCTTCACTGATTTCCACACCGAACTGCTCCTTGCCTTCCTGCAGCGCATCCTTCAGACCTTCCTGTGAATCGAGTGCTCCGCTGTCAAGCTTGTCCCTGACAAAATCAAGCACCTGGTTCGCCGTATCCGCATCCACGTTCTTCACAAGCTGTCCAAACTGCCCCGTCATTTCTCCTACTGCCGCAGAATAATCCACGGAAGCGCTTTCCTTCCGGGCTGTATAACGCTGCCCGAGCACGACCACATACCCCGCTGTTCCCAACATCAGGATAAATAATAAACATAAGAAAAACTTTTTCACTAATACTCCTCTACGCGCTCCATAACCCATGCATAGATGTCGTCAAAAATCTGCTGTTTTATGGGCTCATTCAAGATTTCGTGTCTGCAGCCTTCGTACAGCCTCAGGGATGTCCGCTTCATTCCGACTCTCTTAAAGTCCTCCTGAGCTTTACGTACTCCCTCACCGTAATTTCCAACCGGATCATCCGTTCCTGCAATGAACAGAACCGGCAGATCCTTCGGCATCTCCTTGAGGTTTTCATCCTTATTCAGGCGGTCCAACAGGGTAAACAAAGTCCGGAAGCCATTTAATGTAAAGGTGAAACCACACATCGGTTCATCCAGATACTTCTGAACTTCCTTTTCATCCGTACAAAGCCAGTCAAATGCCGTTGCCGCTTCCACGATTTTCTTATTATAATTGCCAAATGCCAGCTTATCGATTCCCTTCGCCACATGACCGGCTCCCAGGAAAAGACGCTGTACACGTTCGATCATCAGACAAAGCTTCACCAGAGCCTTCGGCTGGGAACCGGTACCACAGATAATCGCTCCCTGAATTCCTGTCCCGTAACGGAACAGATAGTTTCTGGTGATAAAGGAACCCATACTGTGTCCTAAGATCACATACGGGATTCCCGGATACTCCTCCTGATTCATCTTCTTCAGGCGGTGTACATCCCGCACGACAACCGTTGCCGGATCCTGTTCACAGAAGAACCCGTATTTCCCATTTTCGCCGACACTTTTTCCATGTCCGAGATGATCCTCTCCGGTAACCATGATCCCCTTCTCCCCCAGATACATGGCCATCGGCTCGTAACGCTCCACGAATTCCGCCATCCCGTGAACAACCTGCAGGATACAACAGATTTTGCCCTCCGGAACCCAGCGTACTGCATGAATCCTGGATTTTCCATCCCTTGAATCAAATAAAAACTCTTCTTTTTTAACCATAAGCGCCCCCGCAACCTGATGTTTTAGCTGATTTCTGCTCCTGCCGGCATCTCCTTCTCCGGTGTCAGAAGTGCCAGATTCCCCTCTGCATCCTCTGCACAAAGCAGCATTCCTTCAGAAAGAACTCCTGCAAGCTTTGCAGGCTTTAAGTTCACCAGAACCATCACCTTCTTACCGACCATCTCCTCTGCACTGTAGTGCTGCTTAATGCCGGAAACAATCTGCTTTATCTGACTGCCAACCCTCACCTGTGAGCATAAAAGCTTCTTGGACTTCGGAACTTCCTCACACTTGATAATTTCTCCTATCTGGAACTGCATTTTAGCAAAATCATCAAAGGTAATTTCTTCCTTCGGTTCGATATCAATCACATTTTCTTCTACTGCTTCCCCATTTTCCCCTGCGGCCTGTGCCTTGCGTTCTGCATACATGGCGTTGACCTTTTCCATCACTTCTTCGACCTTCAGTCGTGCAAAAAGGATTTCCGGTTCTGCAGTTACTTTATTTCCACTTTCATAAAGGCCGAACTTCTCACAGTCTTCAAAGCTTCTGACGGAAGTATTGAGCTGCTGTACGATCTTCTTTGCAGTAGCAGGCATGAACGGCTCAAGTAAGGAAGCGCCAGTTGCAATACTCTCTACCAGATTGTATAAAACAGTGGAAAGACGATCCATGTTGGCCTCATCCTTGGCAAGTACCCACGGCTCTGTTTCATCAATATATTTGTTGCAGCGTTTGAACAGTGCAAAAATCTCCGTGATGGCATCTGCCACACGCAGCTCGTCCATCTTCGCAGATACTCTCTTATAGGTACCTGTTACGACTGCCTTAAGGTCTTCATCCATCTCACCGGTAACCTTCTTGTCTGCTACTATACCGCCAAAATATTTATTGCTCATGGAAATTGTACGATTCACCAGATTACCGAGTGTATTGGCAAGCTCGGCATTGGTACGCTCCGTTACAAGCTCCCATGTAATGTTCCCATCGTTATCAAACGGCATCTCATGCAGTACATAGTAACGGACAGCATCGACACCAAAGAAGTCCACCAGGTCATCAGCATAAATCACATTTCCCTTGGACTTACTCATCTTATCGTTATTCATCAATAACCAGGGATGACCAAATACCTGCTTCGGCAGAGGCTCTCCCAGTGCCATCAGGAAGATCGGCCAGTAAATGGTATGGAAACGGATAATATCCTTACCAATCAGATGAAGGTCTGCGGGCCAGAGCTTCTTATACTGCTCAGAGCTGTTGCCCTCACAATCATAGCCGATACCGGTAATGTAGTTCGTCAGTGCATCCAGCCATACATAAATAACATGCTTGTCATCAAAATCTACCGGAATTCCCCACTTAAAGGAGGTTCTCGATACACACAGATCCTGCAGTCCCGGTAATAAGAAGTTGTTCATCATTTCATTCTTACGGGATACCGGCTGGATAAATTCCGGATGGGTATTGATATGCTCAATCAGACGATCTGCATATTTGCTCATCTTAAAGAAATATGCCTCTTCCTTCGCCGGCTTTACTTCTCTTCCACAGTCCGGACACTTGCCATCCTTTAACTGGGATTCGGTCCAGAAGGATTCACACGGTGTACAATACATTCCTTCATAGGAGCCCTTATAGATATCTCCCTGATTATACAGTCTCTTGAAAATCTTCTGTACCTGCTTCTCATGCGGTTCGTCCGTAGTACGGATAAATTTGTCATAAGAGGTGTCCATCAGATCCCACAAGCTGCGGATCGTTGCGGCTGTCCGGTCAACAAATTCCTTCGGTGTAATTCCGGCTTCCTGTGCCTTGATTTCAATCTTCTGGCCATGCTCGTCGGTTCCTGTCTGGAAGAACACATCATAGCCGTCTTTTCTCTTAAATCTGGCGATACTGTCTGCCAGAACGATTTCATAACTGTTTCCTATATGCGGCTTCCCCGAAGTATACGCAATCGCAGTCGTAATATAATACTTTCCTTTATTGCCCATAACATTCCTTTCCTGTGTATTCTTATACACATTACGTAACTATGAAAATGGAAAGATGCATGCATTTGCAAAACAATTAAGGGTTTGCAAAAACAATTTGCATGATTCTGCATAGTTATTTTAATATTATCGAAAATGCTCTGTGATGTCAATTCTTCAGCGCCTCCAAATTCAAAAAAGTGGTAACAGTACAATCCGGCAGCTTATGAATGGGCATGGCTGAACTGTTGCATTTTCTGCACCTGTTGCATTATACTAAATAATAAACACAGTATGTAAACCCGAAGCCCAATGATATTGACAAAAGGAGATCCGACAGAACGATGCTGCAGCAGATCTGTTTTTTTCTGACAAATGAATATTACACATCCCTTGAGCCAGGGCTTGATGAAATATGTGCTGCTGCCATGAACGGAATACCGGAAGGAGCAGTCCTGCAGCTTTCCTTTACCCCGATCCCCGAAAAAGATTTTTCTTCATCCTTTGACGCATTGTCCGCACTCTCTCCTGCAAAGTCTGTCCCCGCAGATAAAAAAATCTGTGACAGGGAACATTTCCTTGCTGTCACGGATTCTTCTGTTGTTCTGCATCGGCTTTTAGCAAAGGGATATTATACAATTGCACTTTATCACGAAACAAATCATTCCGAAGACTTCTCCGGAACTCCCTATGCGGTGGAGGATCTGTTTTCGGTGACCTATGATTCTTACGAAAAAGCCTACGAGCGGCTTGCCGGACTTCCCTGGCAGATCCTAAAAACCCCGCATCTTACCTTACGGGAAAGCACCGTTTCTGATGTGGAGGATTTTTACCGGATCTATCAGGACCCTTCGATCACGAAATATATGGAGAAGCTTTTTCCGGACAGGGATGAAGAACGATCTTATATGAAGGACTACATTCAGAAGATTTATGGCTTTTACGGATTCGGCTTATGGAGTGTCATTCACACGGTTACCGGAACCGTCATCGGGAGGGCAGGCTTAAGTGTAAGGGAAGGCTATGAGATTCCCGAACTCGGATTTGTAACGGAGGTCGCCTTCCAGCATCAGGGCTATACTTACGAAATCTGCGAAGCGATTCTCCGCTACGCACGGGATGAACTGGAATTTCCACAGGTACAGGCTTTCTGCCATCCGGAAAATACTGCTTCCCTCCATCTTCTGCAAAAGCTTGGCTTTACATACGCAGGTGAAGATCTTCTTCAGGGCATTCCGCATGCAAGATATATTGTCAGTCTCCCAAAATCATGCTAAACTAATAGCTGGCTACTGTTCACTCATACCTCGTTCCGGTAATGATAGCTGTTCAGTACCTAAACGACAGATGTTTTAAATGAATCTTTTAAGGAATAAGAAAGGAATACAATTATGGCACAGAATCCTGTTGTTACATTTACCATGGAAAACGGCGATGTGATGAAGGCAGAGCTTTATCCCGAAATCGCACCTGCTTCTGTCAACAATTTCATCAGTCTGATTCAGAAAAACTTCTACGATGGTCTTATTTTCCATCGTGTCATCCGCAGCTTTATGATTCAGGGCGGTGATCCGGAAGGTACCGGCTGCGGCGGTCCTGGATACAGCATCAAGGGTGAATTTTCACAGAACGGCTTCAAGAACGATTTAAAGCATACCGAAGGTGTTCTTTCCATGGCAAGAAGCATGATGCCTGACTCTGCAGGCTCCCAGTTCTTCATTATGCATAAGAACAGCCCGCACTTAGACGGCTCCTATGCTGCCTTCGGTAAGATTATCGAGGGTATGGACGTGGTAAATAAGATTGCGGAAACTGCTACCGATTACAACGATCGTCCGTTAGAGGATCAGCGTATGAAGACCGTTACCGTTGAAACCTTCGGTGTCGATTATCCCGAACCGGAAAAGTACTAGTACGGATTTCCATCCACTTCAAAAGAAACCGAACCCCGGATGCTCCATCAGAAGCATCCGGGGTGATTTTTGCTTTAATTTTCTTCATGCAGCAGGCTCATCTTTAATTCGAACATTGCAGGACTCATGTCCAGATAATGCGTATGTGCATTTTCAAAACGCTGCTCTTCCTCCCAGATTTCATTTTCAAGCTGATCCTTCACATACTGGCGGATTTCCTCAATATCCGGAAGATCATAGATCCGTTTTCCCTTCTCAAAAACAGGTACCTGAAGCTTCTTAAAACGACATCCAACGAAGCTGCGGTTCTTCCAGTAGTTCACCGGATCCACGTAACGTACCGGTTCCAAATCCCGAATCTGTTCACCCTTAACTGCAAGGTAATCCGCAACAGCCTTTCCATTCTCATCATACACACGATAAACTTCCTTGATTCCGGGATTTGTAATCTTTTCAGCAGTTTCCGAAATCTTAATCTTTGGTATGAATTTTCCATCCTTTTGTATCGCAACAAGCTTATACACTGCACCGAATACCGGTGTTGAGGAAGAAGTAATCAGCCTCTCTCCCACTCCATAGCTGTCGATCTTTGCACCCTGACGGTTCAGGGAGGAAATGGTATACTCATCAAGACTGTTGGATGCCACGATCATACAGTCCGAAAGCCCTGCTTCATCCAGCATCTTCCTTGCCTCCTTGGACAGATAGGCAAGATCTCCGGAATCGAGACGGATTCCAATCAGCTTTTTACCCATCGGCTCCAAAACCTCTCTGGCCGTCCGGATTGCATTCGGGACGCCGCTCTTTAACACGTCATACGTGTCAACCAATAATACCGTTCCATCCGGATAGCTTTCTGCATAAGCCTTAAACGCATCATATTCACTGTCAAAGGTCATCACCCAGCTATGCGCCATCGTTCCGGAAATCGGAATATGAAACATTTTTCCGGCAAGCACCGTTGCGGTACCCGCTGCTCCACCGATATAAGCAGCCCGTGCGCCATATACTGCAGCATCTACATTATGTGCGCGCCTTGCTCCGAAATCCGATACCGGCTTTCCGTTTGCGGCCTGCACAATGCGGTTGGTCTTCGTCGCAATGAGTGACTGGTGGTTAATCTCCAGCAAAATCGTCGTCTCGATCAGTTGGGCATCAATGAGGGGGGCCACTACCGTTATAACCGGTTCATTCGGATACATCACCGTCCCCTCCTTCATCGCATAGATATCCCCGCGAAACCGGAAATGCAACAGATACTCCAAAAACTCCTCTGTAAAAAGCCGCTTTGACCGGAGATACTCCACATCCTCTTCACTGAAATGCAGATTTTCAATATATTCCACTACCTGCTGAAGTCCTGCAAAAATGGCAAATCCTCCATTATCCGGATTATTCCTGTAAAATACATCAAAGGCCACCCATGTATCCTTAAAGCCCTGATTGAGATAGCCATTGGACATCGTCAGTTCATACATATCCATCACCATGGAAATGTTGCGTTCATGATATTGTGTATTCATTGTTTACCCTCTTCCCTTCCGGGATCCTCTTCTTATATGCTTTTATGGATTGCTATAACTGCCATTAAATGGTTACTCTCTGTCATTTTTGCGATAGGCTGCCATAGGGCTTTGCTTAAACAGATTTCTCTGATAGCGTTCCTCAATCTTTTTCTTCACTTCATCCTTCTCACAGACTCCGGTGAGAATATAAGTATCCAGCTCCTCATAGGTAAAGCCAAAGTTATCTTCATCGGTCTTTCCGGTAAGCCCGTCCGACGGATCCTTATGAATGAACCGGTCCGGAATCCCAAGATATTCTCCGATGGCGATCACCTCCGTTACCGTAAATGCAGAAATCGCTGAGAAATCTCCTGCCATATCTCCGTAAATCGTGCAGTATCCCACATGCTTTTCCGAGCGGTTCCCATTATTGGAAACTCTGCCGTTCATCGACTGGGCCACCGCATAGAGTGTCGTCATCCGGATCCGTGGCGGAATATTCGTAAGCATTACCGTCCCTTGCGCAAACTCCCGGTCTGCCGGAGTACATCCTGTTTCCAAATGAACTGCTTCCTTTAAGCACTTCTTTAATCCATCTGTCGCTGCCCCGATATCCACGATGGCATACGGAATCTGTAACCACTCTGCAATATCCTTTGCCACCTGCAGATCCGGCTGTATATGATCCGGCATCAATACTCCGAATACCCGGTCCTTTCCAAGTGCTTTCACACAAAGTGCTGCAACCAGCGTTGAATCCTTTCCTCCGGACAGTCCGATCACTGCCGGCGAATCCGGACCATTCTTTGCAAACCAGTCCCGGATCCATCCGATGACCCGCTCCGCTTCCTTTCCTGCATCAAATTCTTTTTCCATATAAGCTTTTAAATATGGATTCATTGTACCCTCCCTCTAAGCTATGTTGTAATCTGTACATTCTAACGATACAGTCTGTGTTCTGCAATATACTGCTCCACACCCTCCGGAACCAGACCGGTAAGCCGCTCCCCGTTCTTCACCTTCCTGCGGATCAGTGTCGAAGAGATTTCCTGTTTTTCGAATGGAACGAAGCGGATTTGGGCTCCATACTCTGTTTCATACCTTTTCACGGTCTGTACCAGTTTTTCTGCTGTATCCTGATCCCGCAGCAGCACAATAACTCCTGCAAGCCGGAAAATGATTTCCGGATGATACCAGTGTTTCATTTCCTTTAAAGAATCACTTCCGACAATCAGCTCATATTGGATATCCGGGTTTTCTCCGGTCAGCTCCAAAAGCGTATCTGCCGTATAGGTATTTCCTTCCCGTTCACATTCCATTCCGGATAATTCACACCAGGATTCCTCTGCAATCAGCCGCTGTACCATCGCATACCGGTGCTCCTTACCGGTAACTCTTCCTTCCAATGCCTTATACGCCGGCACTCCATTTGGAATAAACAGAATATGATCAAGCTTTGCTGCCTCATAGGCAGCCTTTGCAGCATATAGATGTCCGAAATGAGGCGGATCAAAGGTTCCTCCCATAATTCCTATTGTTTTCATACTTCCTCCGCAGCCACCTGATTTTCTTTAGGCTCATCATATCACAGATTACTTTTCAAATTCCATAAAAACACCAGATTTCCGTGTCTTTTATTCGTTGTTTACAATTTATTCACAATTTATTTCAAAAAACTTCACTTCCCAATCATTCTTTAGACATTTCTCAATCATATACTAAGATCATAAGATACAGAACAAAAGAAACACACAAAAGAAATAACAAACGCCTATATCAAGTAATTGATTTATTAATAACTTTTTCATAATAAATGCCAAGCAAAACCAGTTTGCTTGGCATCCTCCCTTTTTATGGGGAATTTTTATATATTTGGCATAATTTATATGGTGAAGTAACCACATGAGGTAAACTACGTTGCGTTAGCAGCGGTTTTACGAATGAGGTTCTGAATAGTTACGGGATTTTATATATTTGAATATTACGCTACCATGCTACACTAAACTCAGGCTGCGTTTTCAACCTGCTTTCGCTAAGTGCTCTACAAAAAAGGTGCTGTCCAATGGACAACACCTTTCTTTTTGCTTCTCGTTTGTTGAATCTGTCTGAAATCAGCTCAATCAAGCCTTTCCTTCAGATCCAAGTACATATTGAATCTTGTGAGCTACCATGTCCTTAACAGCCTGACGAGCCGGCTTTAAGTACTGACGGGGATCGAAATGATCCGGATGCTCTGCAAAGTACTTACGAATGTTACCTGTCATTGCAAGACGGATGTCGGAGTCAATGTTGATCTTACATACAGCAAGCTCAGCAGCCTTACGAAGCTGTTCTTCCGGAATACCAACTGCATCAGGCATGTTTCCGCCGTACTGGTTAACCATCTTAACAAATTCCTGAGGAACGGAAGAAGAACCATGAAGTACGATCGGGAATCCGGGTAATCTCTTAATGCACTCTTCCAGAACGTCGAAACGAAGTGGAGGCGGAACAAGGATACCATCTGCATTACGTGTACACTGAGCAGCAGTGAACTTGTATGCACCATGAGAAGTACCGATTGCAATTGCAAGAGAGTCACAACCTGTTCTGTCAACGAACTCTTCTACTTCTTCCGGATGGGTATATGCTTCCTTACCGGCTTCTACAACAACTTCATCTTCAATACCGGCAAGTGTACCAAGCTCTGCTTCTACAACAACGCCATGAGCGTGTGCATATTCAACAACCTGCTTGGTAATTGCGATATTGTCTTCGAAAGACTTGGAGGATGCATCGATCATAACGGAAGTAAATCCGCCATCGATACAGGACTTACATAACTCGAAGCTGTCACCATGATCAAGGTGAAGTGCGATCGGGATGTCAGGATTCTCGATAACAGCTGCCTCTACTAACTTAACTAAGTAAGTATGATTAGCGTATGCGCGAGCTCCCTTTGAAACCTGAAGAATAACAGGGCTCTTCAGCTCGCCGGCTGCTTCTGTAATACCCTGCACGATTTCCATGTTGTTCACATTGAAAGCACCGATTGCATAGCCGCCATCATAAGCTTTCTTGAACATTTCGGTAGTAGTAACTAATGCCATTTTTGTTCATCCTTTCTTTATTGTATACTTTATAGGTTTGTTATAACTTATTCAACCTCACTCATTATAACCGATTCCCCACAAAATGGGAACTAAAAAATGAATATTTCTTCCAAAATTAGTAACAGTTCAGCCAAGCCCATTCATAAGCTGCCGGTTTGTACAGATTGGCTCAGGGACAATAATCTGCAAAGCCTGCTTTTCATTCCGGATTTCGACCTTATTATGAATCCCTCCATACTCTCCGTCCAGTGTCCAGGCAACTCCCTCCTTCGAGGTAATTGTCAGGGCCTTCGTCTTAAAGCAGTACATGCTCTCTGTACTGATGTCACGATTGACCAGAGCTGACATAATCTGATTTACTTCCATGGCCGTATTAGGTTTCTTAATCAGGGTTACCTCGAATTCACCATCATCGAGCTGTACATTCTTGCCGGTGATATTCTTAAAGCCGCCTACAGACACCGAATTTGTCACCATTCCGTATAAAAAGCTTCCCTCTACAGAGAAGTCTTCACTTTCGACTTTCAGATCATAAGCCTTAATGTTGGAAAGACTCTTCACTCCTTCCAGCAGGTAAGCCATATGTCCGAGGACATTTTTCATATCCTGCCTCGTTGCATAGGAAACCTCGGTAAACAGACCAAATGCCGCAATATAGATAAAATAATCTTCGTTGAATGCCCCCACATCACAGGAAAACCGGCGGCCGTTCACAATGGAGGAGGCTGCTGCTTTCATTCTTCCCGGAATTCCAAGACTTGATGCAAAATCATTCGTACTCCCTGCAGGAACATACCCGATTGGCAGCTTTTCACTGCTGTACATCATGCCGCTCACCACTTCATCAAGCGTGCCATCCCCTCCACAGCAGACGATCAGATCAAAGAATTTCTTTTTCCGTTCTACAACTGCCTTTCTCCCGTCTCCCTGTGACTGTGTCGGATACACCGTAATTTCATAATCTGCCTTTGCAAAAATATCAATAATGTCTAAAAAATTGCTCCGGATCTTTTCCTTTCCGGCTCTCGGGTTATATATAAACAGAAGCTTTTTCTTCTGGCTCCATTCATTCATTGCCCTTATCTCCCATCCAGACTGATCACACTCTACTTGTCCCTCTCACAAAAAAACCACTGTATTGCCCCCCGACAACACAATGGCCTTCTTACTTCATTATTTACCTTCAGGATTGCTTAAATAAGCCTCCATGCCAGCCATCGCCTGTTCTTCGTCAGATCCGTCTGTAATAATCCTGATTTCTGTTCCAAGGCTTGCGGCAAGGCTCATCATACCCATAATACTCTTCGCATTAATCCTTCTTCCTTCGGTTTCCAGATAAACCGTGCTGTCATACTGGCTTGCAACCTGTACCAGCATCGCAATGGGTCTTGCCTCCAGTTGTCCATCCAGCTGAGGTTTGATCGATTTCTCCAACATAATATTCTCCTCCTTTAAACCCTAATCTTATCGGCAAGTTCACTCAGTTTGCGTAATCTATGATTGACGCCGGACTTCCCTACCGGCGGATTAAGGAACTTCCCGAGCTCCTGCAAAGAACTTTCCGGATATTCCAATCGAATTTCCGCCATTTCGCGCAGGTTCTCCGGCAGTTTTTCCATTCCGTAATGCTTCTGCAGATAAAGAATATCCTCAATCTGCCTGCTTGCAGCATTCACCGTTTTCGTGATATTGGCTGCCTCACAGTTCACCTTACGGTTTACCGAATTACGAACCTCCTTTTCTACACGGAGGTTTTCCAGATACATTAAGGACAGGCGTGCTCCCATGACATTCAACAGATCAACGATTGCCGCACCTTCCTTCATATATACTACATAGTGCTTCTTTCTGCAGATAATTTTTGCTTCCAGTTCAAAATCTGCTATCATTTCCCGGATCTGCTGTGCCTGCTTCTCCTGTTCACAGACAAATTCCAGATGATATCCCTTCTTCGGATCACTCATGGAACCTGCACATAGAAATGCTCCCCGCAAACAGGCTCTCTTACAACAGCTCTGCTTCAGCAACATCCGGTTCACCCCTTCCAATGGAAAAAGAGGCTTGCCCGATTCATCCAGCATTTTTAACGCCTGCAGTATTTTGTCCGCACTCGCATTTATCATAAAGGTTTTTTTTAGTAATGTAAAGTACTTTCTGCCTATTATCTCGTTTTCAGACTTTAGTTCAATTTGTGTGCCGGAGCTGTCATGTTTCAGAACACATCCATAAGTGACAAGTGCCGCCAGTTCAGCAAGCTGACAATGTCTGGCTCCCGGCACCACGTTTTCCAGCTCTTCCTTCACTTGTAACGAAAATGACATGCTTCTCTCCTAAATACCCTGTCCCACATCACGATGTGCAATTTTAAGCCCGTAATCGCCCTGATCCTTCAGCTCCTCATAGAGACGGTTTGCCAGTGTCACGCTGCGGTGTTTGCCTCCGGTACAGCCGATTCCGATCACAAGCTGATACTTTCCTTCCTTCACATAATTGGGAATCAGGAATTTAACCATGTCTGTCAGCTTGTCAATGAAAATATGTGCCTCTTCAAAGCTCATGACATAATTCTGTACTTCCCTGTCATTTCCGGTTTTGTATTTCAGTTCTTCAATATAAAAGGGATTCGGCAGAAAACGTACATCAAATACCAGATCCGCATCCGCCGGGATACCATGCTTGAATCCAAAGGAAAGGATCGTCACCATCAGACTGTTGTAATTCTCATTCCGCACGAAAATCCGATCCAGCTCCTCCTTTAATTCTCTTGTCAAAAGGCGGGAGGTATCAATGACATAATCCGCCTGACTTTTCATATTCTTAAGGATTTCCCTCTCCCTGCGGATTCCATCCTCAATCCGTCCATCCGGCGAAAGCGGATGAACACGCCTTGTTTCCTTGTAACGCTTTAAAAGCTCGGCATCTCCCGCTTCCATAAAGAGGATTTCGAAAGAGTAGCCATTGTCACGGAGCTTGTGCAGGATCTTCTCTACATCTTCAAAGGACTGGTCCGCACGTACATCAAGGCCAAGCGCCACCTTGGTAACCTCGCTGTTAGGCATGGCAATCAGCTCCACAAACTTCTCGATCAGAAGAACCGGAAGATTGTCTACACAATAAAATCCCGCATCCTCCAGCATACGAAGTGCTGTACTTTTTCCTCCACCACTCATACCGGTAACAATTACAAAACGCATATTAAAAATCTCCCAATAAAATCACTTCTGTCTCCAGAGTGACACCGAATTTCTCTTTCACACGCTCCTGCACTTCGCAGATCACCTCTGCCACATCCGCTGCCGAAGCATGGTTTTTATTAATAATAAAGCCACAGTGCTTTTCGGAAACACAGGCTCCTCCGATCGAATAGCCCCGTAAACCCGCATCCATAATAAGTTTGCCGGCAAAATAGCCTTGCGGCCGCTTAAAGGTACTTCCGGCACTTGGATACTGCAACGGCTGCTTATCCCTGCGGCGCCGGTTCAGCTCTGTCATCTTCGCTGCAATCTCTTCCTGATTGCCCGGCTGCAGCTCCATCTCTACCTGCACCACAATAAAGGGGTGCTTCTTAATCACGCTGGTGCGATACCCGAATTCCATATCCTGATTATTAAGGACAAGGATTTCACCTTCTTCATTCATAACCCACACCCTCGTGACAATCTGCCCGAGTTCTCCATCATATGCGCCGGCATTCATCACCACGCCGCCGCCTATGGATCCCGGAATTCCGGATGCAAATTCAAAACCGGTCAGGGCATGTTCACAGGCCTCCCGGGCAATCCGGGACATAAGACATCCTGCCTGGACTGTCAATCTGTTTCCATCCACCTGAATCTGATCCATCCCGTCTCCAAGATAAAGAATGATACCACGATAGCCTTTATCCCCGACCAGAAGATTACTTCCGTTTCCGATAACAAAATACGGGAGCTCAGTCAGCTTAAAATATGGAATCAGCTTTTCCAGCTGTTCCTTATTGCGGATCCGTAAAAAGGCTTCCGCTTCACCGCCCACACAGAAGGTCGTGTGGCGGCTCATCGGTTCGTTTTTAAGAATATCCTGCGGATCTACATATTGACTGATATATTCATAAACTGCTTCATTTATAAGTTCCAAATCGCACTCCTGCATGTCACTTTTCTTATTTGATACTAACGATCCAATACCAGCTTGGCTGCTCCGTAAATACCGGCGTCATTTCCCAGTGTTGCAAGCTCAAACTTCACATCCCTGTCTGCATGGAAAACCGCCTTCTGATAGTAAGGCCTGATATAATCAATGAGAACAGAGCCTGCCTTGGATACGCCGCCGCCAATAACAAAGGCTTCCGGGTTGGTTACACAGGCGATTGCAGCGAGTCCTTCTCCCAGATACTGTCCGAACTGCTCTGCAATCTCCATTGCAACCGGATCCTTTGCCTTTACTGCATCAAATACGCTCTTTGCAGAAAGTGTGGTTGTGCGCAGAACAGAATCCTGTGTGGTCTTTTCCAGCTTGCGCTTTGCAAGACGGGTAACACCTGTTGCAGAGGAATACTGTTCCAGACATCCCCTGTTTCCACAGCCGCAGGTCTCCTGCTCGTCATCCTCCACATGAATATGTCCAATCTCACCACCGGCTCCGTTTGCACCTGTGAGCATCTTTCCATT
>OGXI01000495.1_pt1 | contig 35007 bp, 25 predicted proteins | sample 1576221 | NCBI WGS metagenome assembly OGXI01 (sample SAMEA3541523, study PRJEB24748) | human gut metagenome | biome: human gut; feature: human-associated habitat; material: faeces | place: China | collected 2012
GCTGCGGAAACGCGGGACCCGTTCAGGCTGTTGCGTTGAGATTGACAATCAACCTTGACCTTATTTCCCGCCACTCATCTTCGCAGGAGAAAAATCAACGAGAAGCTACTGTATCGGAATAAGCGGTTCAGCGCATTGCTGTCACCATTGTGGAGGTGTTCGTTCTTCTGATTACCGTCTGCGAAGCTTATTGCTACGTTCGCCGAAACCATTCTAGAAATATGGTGAACTAGACATCTTGGTTTGTTATACACAATATTGAGGTTTTTCTGCACTCAAAGGGAGGTAGTCGTGAAGCATATTCATCCGATTAATCCAGGAAGTGGCGACGAGGCAGGCGTGAAGCCGATGTCTTTTGACTGCCTCTTGGGCATTACTGACATCTGTACTGTTTATGATAAAGCAGATGGCTGTGGTGCATACGATTACTGCGACTATGACATGGATGGCGGCAGCATCTGCGTTGTAGATCACTGTGGCATTGATCAAACGTAGTCTCTAATTGGATTAAGGTGAGGAGCTGTTATGAAGCATATCCATCCTGTTGGTTCAAATGAACATACTCCCGTTGAGCCTTGTTGTCTTGGAGTTGATATATGCAATTTTTACGACATCGCCGAGTGCCCTGTTGCGGATTGGTGCTATGTCGATAAAGAATCAAGCTGTGTTTTGCCAGCAGATTGGTGCGATCCAGTTGACGAGTAGTTTTTGTGTCTAGGAACTATTTGGTCCAATTCAAAATAAGATGGGGACAAATACCAAAATCTCGTGTCTGGGAGGAGTTATGCCATTATTGCAAGGTCTCGTTGGATTAACCTTTGTACTTGCTTTATATCTGGCACCTTTTTTATTGTTATTCTTCATTATCCGATTCTTTCTTCGGAAAAAATAGGAGTATCACGCAAACATTAGCGTAGCTTTCTTCCAATATGAGCCGAGCATTGGCAAGTGGAATAAGAAGCCCGACCGTTCGTCACATGAAAGCGATCGGACGGGCCTCTCAATTTAACCCGGGCCGCCACCCATAGCGGCTTTCCGGGCGTATTTTCGGTGCAAAGCAATCGTCAGTTTAATCCTATGCGTCGATACCGCATTTCATTTGTTCGGCTCGTATTCTACGGCCTTGTAACCCTCGCACTCTCCGGCAAACGGATTGAACACGAAGGCAGAGATGATGTGTGCGTGGACATCGAGGCTGCTGTAGGCAACATACTGGGGCATGGACCCCCGCTGCGCGTGGCATGCGGCCCGGCATATTCATTGCCGTCCAACCCCGTGTAGTTGCAGCAAAGGGTGGAACCTCAATGCTCAGCTCATGTTGTCCGTGGGACACGAGAATTGTAAGTACACTTTGGTGTGATTCTCACGATGATACTGAGCCACCTGGAATAAGATACGTCGCGACAACACTTCGCTTCACCTCTGTCTCGACAAGACAACGTAGACTAAAGTTTCCTTTAGTAAGAGAATGAGAACTATATCTGAAAGCGTTGCGATGGCGTGAAGGCACCGAGTCCGAACCGACTGAATGCTACGTGCATCTGCATCGCTTTTTTGTTATCTCTGTCAGTTGGGTAGCACTACACTTGTCAGCATTTACCCCGGTACATGCTGCCTAAATCCACTACCCCTTCTACCGCGCCGACCATCTCGTCATCGTGAGAGACAATGATGATCAGCTGGCTTTGCTTGTTGCGCTTAACATAGGCCGCAAGCTCGGCGCGGCTTACAGCGTCTAACCCAGTCGTGGGCTCGTCGAGTACCAAAACTGACGACTTGCGTGAAATCGCCGACCATAAGTACACTCGGCGCAGCTCACCGCCCGAAAGCGCGGAGCAACGTTTCCCGAGCAACTCCTTCACGCTGTTTTCCAGCGAAAGTAGGCCATCTACACCCCGGTGATAGGAAGAAAAGGGCGTGTCGAAATACTCTAACAGCTCTTTCACCGTTTCGTCCGGCGCGAAGCACGACTGTGGGCAGCACGATATCTCTCTCGCACGTATGTAATCCAAGTCGCATTCTTCGATTGGCACGCCGTTGTATTTTACTTTGCCTTTCGATGAGTATAGCCCGAGCATCAAGTAAAGAAGTGACGTCTTGCCTCTTCCGTTTTCCCCAACTATGCAATATGTACCAGGACCGGAAAACTTGAAAGAAAACCCGCCGAGGACCTCTCGGACAGATCCGTCTGGAAGGGCAACCGAGAATTCCAAATCAGATACCGAAATGTCATTTATTTCATCGAGTTTAGCTAAATCGGTCCGATTCCACCCCGATCTCTCCTTTTCTCTCGTCGCGATAGCCGTCCTATCCCATGATGCTTTGGCATCTTGATAGGATTTGAACAATGACATCATACTTTTCAAAGTCTTAAAGAGAACCGCGAAGTATGTACCGATGATAGTGTACTCGCCTATTGACATAGTTCCGTTAATGATTCGTACTCCGGAAACAACAAGTATCACCGCTTGAAACAACGCTGCGAAAAGACCATCGAGCGATGTCAGAGAATATGATAGCTTTCCGGAGCGCAAAACTTTGGGAAAATAGCTCTTAAACCCAGCGTCGAGCGCTTGTTCGCTCTTGCCGTACGAAGATGTCAGTTGAATGTTGAGAATCTGATTAAGCTGCGATGCAATTGCGGCGTAAAAGGCGCTGTCCGCCTCTTTCTTCTCATACGTGACCCTATACAAAAGTTTCCTCAACCCAGTAATTACACAGAAATACACGATGAGGAGAATGATGGAAAACACCGCGAGAGTTGAATCAATTGACCATATGATAAGCAATACGATGGGAATGGCTACAATGGACAGCGGCGCACTGATAAAATTCGCCAAAACGAAGGATGAGACCACGCTGGAGTCGGAAATAATCCGTTGCGTTGTATAGGCTGGATCGATGGTCCGACTCACCAAGTAATCGTCTCTTTCAAAACGCAAGACGGCCTCCCTGAGAAGATCAAAGGAAAGTCTCGTGGTTATGCGAATGGAAAGTGTTCCTGCAAAATAAGTAAAGAGGGTGGAGAAAACTCCTATTGACGCAACCAGGAGCGCGAAGAGTACGGCGTCTCTTTCGCTGCGGTTACCGAGAAGAAAATCTAAGAATTTCCCGTTCACGTATGGCATGGCATAGGAGAGAGCGGTTCCAATCACCGTGATAGCAATGAAGACGAAAGCCCCTTTTGCTCTGATGAACCTCGAGAGAACGCATCGAATCAAGGAAGGCCCCAATCTACCCGCCACAAAACATCAATCACTGATACCTTACACCTCAACACAACAGGAGCGAAGATTTGCCAATGAGACTGCTTTAAGATTGCCTTGGGCCAATACGATCTCAAGCTCTTCCTACAAGAGAGTCGGAATCGGACATCTCCTCCGACGAACCTGGCAATCGGGCGGTTGAAATATCTTTTTCAACCGCCCGATTGCCACAATAGATTTGAGCATCCGCCCACAAACGTCCGCGTTTTATACCCATCAAATCCTTTGCCTTTTGTCGTCTAGACTAGAAAAATCGCTCGAAATAACGCAACCGGCCTGCTCGCTTGAAGAAACCTAAGCCCGTAACGTAGATATGCAAACTTTCGAAACGCCTTGCGCGGCATAGTGCGTATAAACTTCGTCAACCGCCTCAGAAATATCTGAGTATCGCGCCGGGTCAAAAGCATACGATGTCGCAGCTATACCCTGCACCCATTCGGAACGCGGATTAATTGAATAGCCACACAGCATCATCATACATGCATCTAGACCTGATTTCCCAAGTATCCGACGTATTGATGAGAGCATCGCGGGTCGCCCCCGCACCATCGTCGTCACCCCTATTAGCAGTATTTACCGTTTTTCTCTAAATGCGTATCGCCACCCTTAAGAATACGAAGTGTTTTATCCAGACCCGATTGTCCTCCATCTCAAACGAAGGGATAAGGAATCTCATCCGGAATCGGCAGTAACGGAGGATTCACAACGACAAGCGAAAAACATGAGTCATCTCTCAGAGGGGAGTAAAGGCTCCCCTCAAGCACCCTAGTTTCGTCATCCAAAGAGTTGATGGCAGTGTTTTTCTTACAAAGGTCGACAACAAAAGGGTTGATTTCTACAGATGTTACATCCATGCCACAGTTGGTAAGTATCAGGCCCTGTATTCTGGGGCCAGAACACAAATCGAGAGCCTTCCGTGCGCTCTGCGGTGTAAGGCGCCAATCTCAGCAAATCTGTCCCACAATACTGCGCTGAAGAACAACACGGAACCCCTGAGCCAAACTCCCCTATACCTTATTAAGGCTAAGACAGGCAAGTTCACGCACCCGGCATATTCCAGAATAACATCCTATTGTTTTAGATGCTCTACAAGCATGAACAGCCGCGAATCGGAAAGATCTTCTAGTTTCGCCCCGACTGACCGCCAAGGGCCAAAATGGCCTCTCCATCCCCAGGCGACCGGCTCTGGCGCGCCGAGGAGTGTCCCCAAGTGCCGGCAGAAAAGGAACGTCCTTAACTGCCGGCTAGAGGGCACCGAAGAGGATGGCATAGGTAGTGGATTCGCCGAGCTTGAGCTCGTCGCCGGGATTGAGCTGGGCGGAACGGCCGGGCTCGACCTGAATGCAAACGCGCGTGGCCCCGTTTACCACCACGGTTCCGTTGGTGGACGACAAGTCCTCGACGTGCCAGATATTTTGAGCATCGCACCAGATATGGGCATGGCGGGCCGAGACATCGTCGCCGACGTCGGTAATATCGCCCTCACCAGTGGCCAGCGCGCCAATCTCAACACCCTGCTCACTCGGCTGAATCCAGCGCGGGGCGCTCACGACAAAACTGTTTTGCACGCGCAGCAAGCCCAAAGGGTGCGCCGGGGCGGGTTCGCGTTCGCCCGCAGTCAGCGACATGCCAAGCGAACGCGGCGTGGATGTGCCTCCGCCACAGGTCGCGTGTGCGTAGTCGATGGCATAGTTCACCGAGGACCGCACATCCGCCGAACAACCGACGGCGACAAACAGCACCAGCACGGCCTCGGCGCGCTCGGCGGGCATGAGTTCCGCCGCCTGGGACAGGCGATCGAGCGCGTTGCGATAGAGATTCGTGTCCTGGTGGCACTCTTCGAGCGCGCGTACCATCGGTTCACCTGCAGGACCGCACACCATATTGATCACAGCCGTGGAGTCCATGGGATTGCGCTGGCGCAGGGCCAGTTGCGACATAATACGCGCAGCCGAGGTACCGTATTCGGCAAAGTAGCGCTGCTGAAGCGTGCCGACCGGCGCGCGAACGATAAAGCGGGAAACCCAAGAGCGATCGGCGGCTCGGCTCTGCGGGCTGCGGCCGTCGGCGAGCGGACGGGACGAAAGCACCAAGCCGCACAGCTCGATATGGCTCAGATGCGCTGCGCGCTTAAAGATGTCAAACATGGCCCCGCATGGGGTGAGCTCAACTTGAGATGCCATGACCTAGGCCTCCTTGGTCGTAGAAATAGAATCGGACGATACTTCGACAGGTCCGCCAAAAGTACGGACAGCTGCGGCTCCACCGGCAAGCGGAGTCGCCATCTGGGCTTTTGTGCGTCGCGGTGCCGAAACGGGAAGTTCAAAGGCAAAGCCCATCGCAAGCAAAAACCACGTAAGCGTATAGGCTGCGATCAGAGCGGCAACAAGGCCGCCCATCACGGCGCGTTGGGAAAATACGCTACATGCAGACACAGCCAGTACCGGAACCTCGCAGGCAGAAAGCGCAAGCACACCCCGCAGGAAGCCCGAGCGCCGATCGCGCGCAAGTGCCCCCGCGGCAACGCCGGCTATGCCTGGCAGCGCCAACGCCAGTGCGGCAATAATGCCCGGTAGCGACCCAGACCACACGAGCGATCCCAAAGTCGCCGTCACGCGAGCGCCCGATGCCAGCAGCGCGGCCGAAACCACGACCACAGTCCAAACCACGCCGCAGGCGACCGTCGCGCCGACCATCAGCGCGCGACGAACCGCGCGGCCGGACGCATCCATGGGGCACGGCGTGAGCGGCTCGCCACGGAGCGAACGACCAACATTTTGCGCATAGTGGTCACAAAACGCCGAGAGTGCCGCCTCGACCGCCGCCGGCTCGGGACGATCTTTTTGAGAGCTGGACAGACAGGCCATCACCACGTCGAACAGCTGGGCATCGACAAACGCCAGCGCATCGCGTAGCTCCTCGGAATCCGGCTCAAGCCCCAGCTGCTGGGCCTGCTCGGCCGCGGCGAGCGCCACATCGGGCTCACGACGAAGCAGCTGAGTCAAATCGCAACCGGGCGCATGGGCACCAATGGGATAGTCGGGCAGCGTGTCCATCTTGAGACGGTAGGGGCTGGCGATGTCGCGCGTCTTTTTGCGCGAACCCGAGGTGCCCGAAGTGCTCGGCGCGGCTTCGTATGGCGCGGCGCCGGCAATGAGCTCGTAAACCGTGCTTGCTGCGGCATAGACGTCGATCGCCGGCGACATACGCAAAGCGCGCAGGTCGGGAATATCGTCGGTGAGCATCTCGGGCGGGGCATAGGCAACCGTCGCGCGACGCAGCGTGGCATAGCGCTCCGTAAACGACGCCTTGCCGCCGGTACCGGCCACGGCCGACGCAGGCTCAAGCGCCAGCGACGAGCCAAAGTCGATCAGGCACAGGTCAAAGGTGCCCTCGGCAAGCTGCCGGTCAAGCGGTAGACGCGCCGTACGCACCATAATATTAGCGGGCGAGATATCGCGATGGACAAAGCCCTCGCCCACCAGGCTCATACGGCAGAGCAGATCGAACAGGTCGCGACCCAGACGCGCCGCCACAAGCGGCGATAGGCGGCCGGCATCGTCCACGGCAAAGCGCGAGCGCAAGCGGGCGAGCGTCTCGCCCTCGACCCATTCCATGACAATTGCAGGCACACCGTCGACCTCGCCCCAGCCATAGAGGCGGGGAAAGCCCTTAAGGCCCGAAAGGGCGCGATGGCATTCGTATTCCTCGCGAAACGCCGCTTTGAACTTGGCGACCAGCGCCTCATGGGCGGCGGCATCGTCAAACTCATCGCACGTTGGCAAGATGAGCTGCTTGAGTGCCACGGCCTCGCCTTGGGCGTTGACGGCACGCGTCACGCGGCCGATACCGCCACGGCGCATGGTGGCATCGTCGGCAAACAGTATCGTAAAACGACGCAGATAGGCAGGCAGTTCGTCCTGACCGAGCGCAATGGCCGGCTCAAACCCGTCGACACGCGCCAGGCGCAGGCCGACCATGGGATCGCGACCGAGCGATTGTGGTGTGGTGGATGCAAGATCGGTCATCATAGGGCAAGCGCCGCCACGTTATTGTTGAAGTTACCGAGCGCGACGTCATCATCGCCGTAATGGCCGACCCATTGACATAGGTTGGTGTAACAGCCCCACAGATTGGCATACTGCTGATACCACTTTGACCGGGGCGAGAATGTCTGACGACCGAACTCGGCTCGAATGACAAACATCTCCCCGACCAGGCTGTCGCACGGCCTGGGATCTCCCGTAGAGTTATAGGTCGAGACCACGTCATTGGCACGAGAAACATAGCCGTCGAGCATGTTGTACTTGGTCACAAGCCAGCTGTGAATGCTCTCTTCCTCAGCAGCGGAAAGGCCACCGGAGTTTGCATCGTTGTCAGTGTTGCCGCCCGTCGAGCCGCCGTTTCCAGACCCTCCGGCAGAGGAACCCGACCCAGAGCCACCGCCCGAACTCGACGAATCCGAGCCGGAGCCAGAAGTATCCGAGCTACCGGGCTTTCCGGACTGCTGGGCGTCCTGCTCCTTCTGCTGCTCGACCTTATTCACCGTTGCCGCCACGCTATTGTTGGACAACCGATCGATGATCTTGGTGTTGGTGAGCACGATGGTTTTGCCATTGGCAAGCGTGACTTCGTTGTCCGGGGCCTCGGCGCCGTCCGCGTCGCCGGTGCCAAACACAATATGCGCGACCACACTTGCCCAAGCATATCCAGTCGTGGTCCCCAGGTCACTTTTGACCTCATGCCCCACGCGCGGTTCGCGTGCGGCATGTGCCTGCATCATGGACGGCACGGTCATGCCATAGGCAGAAACGCCAGCTATGACCAGCACCAGCGAGCAAGACAGCAGTGCGTACGCCCGCGGCGCCAAGCCCAGTCGGCGTCGCATGCGCACCGCGGCGCCGCGCTTTGTCTGAGTGCCACCGGGCCGCATGCGTTCTCCTCCAACAAAAACACGCCGCTCGGGAGCGGCGCATTCATTCGAATCCATATTTGAGTGTATCAGCGAACCCAAAAGGTTGCGCAACGAATGGGCAAATTAAGGATGCGAGTGGAAGCATCCATGCGATAAGCGGATACAAAGCATCTTTGTTGCACAACAAACTTACAGTCGCACGGGGAAATTATGGCTACCCCGTGCGTCGCGATGAAGACATACGGCAGGAGCAGGCTCGCCACCTAAATCGTGCGACGGGCCTCGATGGCGCGCCCAAGCGTAAGCTCGTCGGCATACTCCAGGTCGCCGCCCACGGGAAGGCCGCTCGCCAGACGCGATACCTCAACGCCCAGCGGCTTGATAGTGCGGGCCAGGTAGCTCGCCGTGGTCTCGCCCTCGATATTGGGGTTGGTGGCGATGATGACCTCGTGGATGTCCTCGTGGCCCAAGCGTGCCAGCAGCTCACGAATGTGCAACTGCTCGGGACCAATCTTGTCCATGGGACTGATCACGCCGCCCAATACGTGGTAGAGACCGTGGTAGCTGCCCGTGCGCTCAATCGCCTGGACATCGCGCGGCTCGCCCACCACGCAAATGCGAGTGGTATCGCGCATCGAATCCTGGCAGATGGAGCACTCGTCGGCCGTGGCGTAGTTAAAGCAGCGGCTGCAAAAGTGAACCTCCTGCTTAACCTCCAGGATAGCCTCGGCCAGGCGGCGCGCCTCCTCGGCATCGGCCTCGAGCAGGTAATAGGCGATGCGCTGGGCCGACTTGGGACCAATGCCCGGCAGACGGCCCAGCTCATCGAGCAATTTTTGCAGACTATGGTTGGCACTCATATATATGCGTGTCTTAGAACGGCATGCCCGGGATGTTGAGGCCGCCGGTGATGGCGCCCATCTGCTTGTTGGCGAGCTCGTTGACACCGCGGACGGCCTCGTTGACGGCAGCCATGATCATGTCCTGCAGCATATCGACGTCCTCGGGATCGAGGGCATCGGGGTCGATGGTGAGGTTGACGAGCTCCATCTCGCCGTTAACGGTCACCTTGACCATGCCGCCGCCGGCAGAGGCGTCGACGGTCTGGGACTTAAGGTTTTCCTGCGCGGCGGCAAGCTGCTCCTGCATCTTGCGAGCCTGCTTCATCATTTGCTGCATGTTCATACCGGCCATGATGGCTCCTTTACGTGCGGCCGCGCGACAAGCTGCAAGGGCAGCCGGAGCGCGACGGGACTTTCAAACTCAAAAATCGTACCACGGCGCGGGGCAAGCAAGCGGGGCGGACACGCTACCTCAGTCGATATACATGTCCTTGAGCGTGACGCACGCCCAAGATTATGCAAGGTCGAATTATGCAAGGTTGCATAATTATCTCAAGCTACATCTAGCAGAGCTGGAACCAGGCAGTTTATGCGTAGGGCTACAAGGCTACATGGCAAAATGCCGAGCCGCTGCTCGAGGCGGCACGCATGGCGGCTGGGTATAATTTGATTGTCATAGATGACGATTTGGAGGTGCCCTCGTGAATGTCCCAGCCGTACTCCAAAACATCCGCTCAAAACACCCCGTTGCATATGTGGTTCTCTATCTCTTTGTCGTCTGGGTATTACTGGTTATCATCACCCATGCCATAGCTTTTGGAGCAGAACTGCTGATAGCCAGCTCGGACCAGCCCGTCGTCAAATGGGAGACGACCGATGAATGCACCGACGGAACCCGAACCATTTACTACAACAGCCCGTCCCTCTACCAAGAGTTCAAGGTCAAGATAAAGGACTCCAAGATTGTCGATGCCGAACTGGGCTCTTTATTTACAATCGGAGCAACCGTCAACGCCGAGCAAGTCGAGTACACGGACAGCCATGCGACGTATCGTATCGACCTCAGCATCCTAGGCCGACCGTCACGCGCCTGTCTGCTCGAATGCGATATACGCGGCACCACGTTGCACATGTCCGAAATACAGATGCGCCCGGGCAAGGGGTTCTCTTCTTGAGCAGTATACCCGCCTGCGCAGCTACTCCACCGGCTTGAAGATGGTGGACTGGCCGAAGACGCTGCGGATGAGGGCTTTGGCCTCGTCCTCGGTCTGCGGGATGCTCGGGGCTGCACCCTGATGGCCGAAGGGGCCGCCCGCACCGGAGTTGGACTCCCAGGGAGCCGCAGGAGCGTCCTCCTCTTTGGGGGCAGTTGCAGCGGACTTGGGCGCGGACGCCGCACCCGGCACGTCGAACGGAGGCAGATCGTCCCCACCAGCATCGGCAACAAAACCGCCAACCATGGCATCGTCGTAGGGAACCTGCTCGGATTCCCATGGCGCAGACGGCGCGGCGGGCTGAGCCTTGGGAGCGGACGCGCGCTCGGGCGCTCGGGGCGCGGGCTCGGTCGGGAGCTTGCCCGTGGCAGGAGCGCCGGCGGGGTTGTCGGAGCGCAGCCAGGGGGCCTTAGCCAGGTCGGATGACTTGGGCGCAGGCGCGGCGGCGGGCTTAGGCCCGGGGACCGGAGCAGCCGGTTTGGGCGCAACGGGTTCAGGCGCCGACGGGGTCGGTGCCATCACCGGCGTCGCTTGCTGCTGTGGAGCGCTGGCGCTCGAGGATACAGGGGCCGCCGAGGACACGGGTTGCGGGTCCGCAGATACCGCAGCCCGTGCAGATGGAGAATGCTCCTCATGTTGAGGAGCCGGCGTGCCACCCCCATCCAGGACATAGTCGACGGTACGACGACCGAAGACCGCACTGACTGTCGGCAGGACCACCGACTGCGTGTCGGCGCGTCCGAGCATCTTGATGGCAAAGGTCGAGCCCGCGGGGAACGAGACCGTGAGCCTGGAGCCGTCGTCAGCCGTGGCGCGGGCATTGAGCAAAAGCCCCGCGTAGGAAGCCTGACGCGCCTTGACACGCTCGACAACCTCGGCCCATTTGCGCTGCAGCTCTCCGGCATCCTCGACCGCGGGCGTCTCGGCAGTACCGGCGGCGGCAACCTGGGCGGCATTGTTGGACTGGGGCTTAGGTGCCGGAGCGGTGGCAGGCGCGGGAGCCGCAACGGGCTGAGGCGTCGGAGTCGGCGCAGGCTGAGGTGCAGGCGCTGCAGGCTTGGAAGCTGACACGGACGCAGAACGGGACGCAGGCTGGGCAGCCGGAACAGCAGCACCACGGTCCCAAGGCATACCGCCCTGGCGCGCGGACGTAGCAGCGGGGGCAGCGGATGCCGCCGGAGCGGCAGCACGAGCGCCCGAAATGAGCGTCGGCTGTTGGGCAGCAGCGGGTACGGATGCTGCAGGCGCGGCGGCCTGAGCAGCAGCCACGCTCGCCGGCACGGCGCCGTTGGCAACCATGGCCTCCAAGCGGGCCACGCGCTCGGCCAATGCCTCAATCGTTAAATCGGCCTCGGGACGTGCCAGGCGCGTGCAGGCGATCTCGAGCACCAGGCGCACGTCGCTCGCGCCCCTCATCTCCAGTGCGGCATCGTCGAGCACCGTCAGCACACGGGCCAGGCGGTCGGCAGGATGCTCGCCAAAGGCAGCGGCCTCGGCAGCAAGCGCCTCGGCCTGCTCGGAGCCGCCCTCAAACAGCTCGGCACGGGCACCGGCAACGCAGGCAACGTACACGTCACGCACATGCGCCACCAGGTCGCGCGTCAGCTCCAGCAGGTCGTTTCCTTCCTCGACCTGCGCACGGATCAGTCCATAGAGCTCGGCAACATCGCGATCGGCAATGGCGCGGGAAAACTCGCCCAGAATCTGGTCCGAAACCTCGCCTAAAAGCGAGCGGGCGTCGTCCGCATGCACAGAACCGTTGCCAAAGACGCTCAGCTGCTCCAGCGTGGACAACGCGTCGCGCATACCGCCCTTGGCATGGCGCGCCACGATAGCCAGCGCCTCATCGTCGTAATCGAAGCCCTCCTGCTCGCACACGTATGCCAGGCGACGCTCGATATCCTCGTTGCCGATGCGATGGAAATCGAAACGCTGGCAGCGCGAGAGGATGGTCTCCAGAATCTTTTGCGGGTCGGTGGTGCACAGCACAAAGATCACGTGTGCCGGCGGCTCCTCGAGCGTCTTGAGCAGCGCGTTGAACGCCGCCGTCGTGAGCATGTGGACCTCGTCGATGATATAGATCTTGTACTTGCCGCGCACCGGGGCAAAGTTGACGGAGTTGATGATTTCCTCGCGCACATTGTCCACGCCCGTGCGGGAGGCGGCATCGAGCTCGTAGACATCGGGGTGGTTACCCTCGGCAATGAGCTCGCACTCCTCGCAAGTACCGTCGGGCATGCAGCCGCTTGCACCCTCGGCGCGCGCCGCCTCGGCATTGCGGCACAGCAGCGCCTTGGCCAGAATGCGCGCCATGGTGGTCTTGCCCGTGCCGCGCGGTCCGCAGAACAGGTAGGCGTGGGACAGGCGCCCCTCGGTGATGGCGTGCTCGAGCGTCGAGACGATATGCTGCTGGCCCACCACGGAGTCAAAGGTGAGCGGGCGATACTTTCGGTACAACGATTCCATGGGTGCTCCCCCGGGTATACTGAGTCTTGTTGCCGCGGCGGCCATGCGGTCGCACGGCATACCGCATTCCATAATAACCCGTACGGCGAGCCCGCCGCGATAGGAGTCCAAAGAGCATGGCAGACGCAGAGAGCAACCTCGTTCCCTCCGAAGCAGCCGACCAGGTCGAGGTCGCGCTCGAGGAGCAGGCCGCAGCCGACGACGGCATCCTGTACCTCAACGAGTACCAATACGAAAACGACCTCGTCACCGACTTCGCCCGCCTGGTCGCCTCGCCCAGGCGTCGCGGCTCGCTGTATGTCGCCGCGGCAATTGCCGCGCTCATCGGCATCGGCATGCTGGTGGCCGGCGGCAACTGGATCAAGTTTGGCGTCGTCTTGATCGTATTCGGCGCCTTTTTGGCCTGGTGGAGCAAAAACCTGCACCACACCCTCGCCCGCGACTTTATCGACGCCGTTGAGGCCGACGAGTCCATGGGTGGCCGCTATCGCCGCGTCGCCGCCAACGAGGACGGCCTGATGGTTTGGGGCACGAGCGGCAAGTCGCAGTTCTTCCCGTTTGAAAAGCTCGACCACGTGCTCGACGGCGAGCGCATCTTTGTGGCCATGTTCGCCGACCAGGGCGTGACGATCCCTAAGGACACCTTTGTCCGCGGCGATGCCGAGCAGTTCGGTCCCTTCCTTAAGGCGCGCATCAACAAAAAACTCCGCATCGAGACCAAACGCAAGAAGATGAAGGCAGAAAAGGCCGCTGCCGAAGCAAAACAGGGCGACAAGCCCCAGGAGACCAAGGGCAAGCAGCGCAAGCAGAAGAAGAGCAAGAAGAAGCGGTAGGCCGGCCGACACCGAAGGCGCCTCGTCCCGCGCCCGATTCCGGGCCGGGGCGCCTGGAATCGGGCGCGCGTACCGCCAATGGACCCGTTTTGCCTTGCTCTCGAGCTATTTCACTTCAAACCTTAAGAGCCTCCGCTCCGGCAGATCGGTCATCTTCATCGTGTAAGTCCCGGGAAATGCTTTCTCAAAACGGACGGTCTCGTAACCTTCGAAATAGTCGTTGGTGTTCTGCATCATAAATGGGACGAGCAACTCGTTTTCTGCCCCAACCTCCACGGCAAACGCAGCAGAGCCGCCAAGGACCGGCATGGCTTGCGTTATCAGATCGGTATTGACTACAAAATCATAGTTTGGCGCAGACTCCGGAACCAGATGCCAAACATACGCTTTGATTCCACCGTCGATATTATCCCTATTTCTGACACGCATCTTTACGGCGATAACGCACGTGATGTCGGCATCCTTCAGTCTCGTTTTCGTATCCACGGTGCCATATTTTGAATAATCGTCATGTGCTCGTTTGAGATACTCGCGCGGCGTGAGCAACTCTGCCCCGTCTATGCAAAACGAATACCCATCAGTCACCACATCCTTCGACCCCAGAAACGCTCCATCCATCGAGAGCCATTCGCCCTCCGCGTAATATTTCTCAGGAATGACCGTCCGGTTCCCGTTAACGACGCTCACCCTCATGCCCGCAAGGCCGGCAGCAGCACAGCAAAAAAGCGCGAGCGCCGATCTTCTCGTCCACAGGGTCTTCTTCATCGCGCTCACGACCTTTCCCGAACTTTCACAACGGCACCGTCGCGCATGCAGTAAACCCGATCGGCCAGTTCCTCGAGCACCTCTCCGTCATGGCTGGACAGAAGGACCTCACGACCCGTTGATGCCGCCATCGCCACAACGCGCTTGAGCATTTCAACGCCCGCTTCGTCGAGGGCATTCGTTGGCTCATCGAGAACAAGCAGCTTCGGCTTCTCCATAATTGCCGCAGCTATCCCCAGACGCTGCTTCATCCCAAGCGAGTATGCTCGGAACTTCTTTTTTTCGTCTGCATCGAGCCCCACGAGCCGCAGGGCAGAGCGAATGTCCTCGGGGGTGGCAACGCCCTTGATCTGAGCGATGAGCTTCAGATTGTCGTAGCCAGACAGATATCCCAAAAAGGAAGGCGCCTCGATCAACATCCCCAGACTCGGCGGGAACGAGATGTCCGCCCCAAGCCTTTGGCCATCGATAGAGATTTCGCCTTCGGTAGGCTTGATCAACCCGCAAACCGCTCGCATGAGCATGGTCTTACCCGAACCGTTTATCCCCTGAAGCCCGACCACAGTCCCAGGGTCAACCTCGATGGACACGTTGCGCAGGACATCGTTTTTACCCATGCGCTTCGATACGCCCCTTACGATCACACTCATATCTTGTCCCCCTTTTCTATAAGGTCGGCCCTTCGAAACCACAGTCCACCCAACGATAGGCATAACGACATAAGCCCAATTGATGACAAGACACTCGAGCCCGCCGCGATTCCCTCTTTGACAATTCCACCCCAGCGCAACAGCATCAAGGCGTTACCCAATAGCGCCCAATGTCGTGCATATGCCGAGCAGATCAGGTAGCTCATTAAAACCACAAACGAGACTGACGACCCAAGCACAAACCCAACCGCTGCCTGCGCAAACGCAAGCGCCTCAAAAGCAAATAAGAGACCTATGAAAAACGGCAGCGCATCTGCCTCGGCAGCTTTGAGAAACCACGGCGCCAAATTAGCCAGTTGAAGCGACTCACCATGAATGACCGCGCTGAACGAGGAGCTCACCACCAAGCTCCAAATCACAACAGAGCAAACCACCACGAGCAGTGAAAATGCCGTTACTGCCGCCACCAAGATAAAACGCGAGACCCACCAAAGGGTTCTTGCCCGGCATCGAACAAGCGCTTGCAAACCAAACCCGTGCAACGATTCGGTCGGATAGTCGAGTGTTGTATAGAGAATAAGCAGAATGAGAAATAGCCATCCTAGCGGAGGCACAAACATGACCCCGGGCCTAGGCTCAAACGGAGCAGATCCGGCAAACACGAGCGCAAGATTATCCGCAAACCCCAAGGTATCCGTTCTAACCCCATACACAGAAGACAATCCGTAGGCGTACACCAAGTTCGCAACGGTCACTGCCGCAATTGCAATAAAAGTGATGATGTTCTTCTTCAAAACGGTCCTCAGGTCCGCGGCGACCAGCCTAAACAGCATCAGACCACCTCGCGTCTTTTCCACGCCCCAGAAAAAGCCAACGAAGCAAGGGTCAATAATATGATTTCCGCAAAACCGGCTCGAATGTCTGGCCAGTTATTCAGCGATTCCGACCTGATGCTGTTGAGGATATTGCAGTTAAACCCCACACAAGCCATTACGCCGAAGATCCAGCCATTTGCAAAATGCCACGCAACCATTAGCAGATACGGGACAATTATCGCTTTGATTCTGCTACGAAACAAAATTGAGAAGCCAGTTACAGCCATGGATAAAGTCCCGAGCGTGACAGCATCGAACAGCGTGTATGCGAGCACATATGACAAAGGATGCGAATAAAATAGACCGGAGAAGTAGCTATGCAGGTAAAGTCCTACGTAAGTCGACTCATCGACCCGAGGAAGATACGCAGGAAAAAGCATCGAGACGATCAGGAAATTGACGAGCAGAGGAATGGCAGTCACTGTAAACGCGGAGAGGAAAGCAGACAGCATCTTTACGTTCACGTACGCCTTTCTGGAAACGCGCGTGCATATCTGCATGTCATAACCACTCAAACGCTCAAAGAGACACGACCAAGATCCAGCCAACATTGCAAGCAGGGGCAGTGCATAGAAAAACACCGACGCAGACAGTGGCGCGTTCGCGCTCACAACAATCCAGTTACCGAAGCTGCTTTCACGTGTTTGACCGAGATAATTTTCGGCTTGCACGCCAACGCCGTAACCAAAAGAAAGAAGGTTGTGACGCTCTTTTTCCAAATTTGCCCACGGCTCCAGCGCGGCAGCTATTGCAACTGCGACCGCAATCAAGAGAGCAAGGATAAAAGCTGGACGTCTAATCGTTTTCGACAGTTCGTATCTTGCGAGCTTTTGGTTCATACGTCCTCCTCCCCCTTCCGACCCAGAAAGCCGGAAGGGAGCCATTTCAAACAACTATGCGGGAAGCTTGTGGAAATGCCCGACGCAGTCGGGGCTCCATACACCAATAACAGTGCCGTAGCCAGACTCCGCCCATGCAGTCAGTCGCGCCGCAGATCGCCCGTTCTCACGGACGAGGTTATACATTTCCCACTGTCCCTTGTGATTCGAACGATACGTTCCCTGAGTACAATTCATGCTGCCGCTACCGCTTGTGTTATACGCACCGTCTGTATATAACCGAAGCGGATTTCCCGTATGGCCCTGGATATCCAGATAGAGCGATGAGGAATCATCCTTTTGACGGTAGCCAGTTGCACTCGTCCCGGCACATTGAAAACTAAATGCCTTATCGGCATTGTTCGTACAGGTCGTAATTCCCGTATCGGCGTTTTGAGTAATGCTGGAAACCTGAGAGGTGTCAAACTCCTCTTGTGCAAACGATGCAGCGGGAACCCCTAGGGACAGACCAGCTGCAATCACCAAGCCGACTCCGATTCGAGCAATAGCGCTCCTTGGCTTAATCATGGCCTTCTCCAATCAAAAGCGGTTAACAATGCGTCGACGCACGGCAACCTTCGCATGAATAGAGAAAGATGTCTGTAAACACCCGCTATTGAGTTGATTGCTCAGGCGTTTACACGTTATTTACCTGCGATAACAATAAAATTAGCTCCGCCTTATTCTTGATCTTCAACTGGCGGTAAGATGCAGACCGCAGCGCTTGCACCGTAGATGCAGCGTAACCGACATCCTCCGCAATGGCCTTTGTCGTTGCCCCCTCTGCCGTCATCAGCAAAATTTGCGACTGAACATCAGAAAGGGAGCGCGACGTAAGCAGGGCCAGCTGGCGCACGCGGGCCGTTTCGGTGGACCCGTTCGCCCGGTACTCCAAGACGGCCTTCTCGTCCTCAACCGAGCGGGCGAGCGCGATGTGCGTAACGAACATGGGCACAGACCAGCAAACAATCACCGTTGCCACGACGACATTGACAGCCGAACTTTGCCCCAACAACGACGCGAGGAACAACGGCTCGAAAACCGTCAGATCCTGCACCATATTGAGCAAGACAGCCCAAACAGGAGCCGTCGCCCCAAAGCAGAGCATCCATATCCCAAGCATTTTGCGCTGCGGACAGCTTCGCATCACTATATATGTGAGCAGCACCCCCGTCAGCACCGCAAGTCCATGGATTCGCCCCCTAGCGACCGCATAGATTAAGGCAACCATGCCCATTGACACCAACGGCACGATAGCCCGAGCATGGGCATGCACCTTAAACGGACGCAGCCCAACAGCGAGCGAAGCCGTAGACGCCACGCCGCAAAACAGGACCGGCACAGCCATCAACGGAACGCGTATGCACATCAATGCTGCGATATAGATAAAAGACCATTCCACAGCAGATAGCACCGCCCATACGTACGGGCTTCCGAGCCAAATCGCTTCACCCGCTCTATCCAGCGCAGCGCCACGATTCGCTTTTCCACCCGCGTAGCGTAGCGACAGAAGCAGTCCGAGACCCAATGCGTAGCTTAAGAGGGAAAAGGCGACAGCCCGCGAAACACCGGACCCCCAATCGCTATCCGCCATTACCAAGGGCCCCGCCGCAAGGAGGATAAAGAATAATGTGAGCAGGTATCGAAACAGCCGGCGCGTTCGAGCTGATGCCACTATATCGTCAGCATGCCGCTGCGGTAGCTCATGCCCTACAGTATCGCCCTCACCCGCAAACAGCGCCACGAGCTCGCGTGAGCCCGCAACCGACGCCTTCCCGTATGCTCGGTGAAGCGTTGTTCTCACCGTCGATGGCTTCGTATCCGTCTCCTTGGCAATTTCCGCCGGCGTTTTCCCTTTGAGCAGCAGTCGAACAAACTGCTCTTCTCTAGGCGACAGGGCAGGGGAAAACACCCCCGCATCGAATGTGTCGGACGCACAGGCGATATCCGAATTGTTGTCCCGTTTCCCCCTTAGCAACATGCATACGAAGGCAGCAGCGATAACGGACCCCATCGCCAGCAATGCAATGACCACGGCATCGCTTGCGAAGTATGCCGCCTCAACAGCCGGAATAAGACCAATAGGAACTGCTACGAGCACAGAACAGGCAAACACGTCGCGCCGCCCATGGCCAAAGGCACGAGGGCGGCAAAACGGCGGGGCCACAGTCAATGCGAGATAGACCAACGGAATTAAAAGCGCAAGGCCAATTGACGCGGCCGTTACAGGGGGCATCCCCCATGGCTCGGGAACGACTCTCCATGAAACTCGACAGCAAAACAGCAGGCAAGACATGACGGCTATTGTTTCTGTAAAAATCGCGTCCTGCGGGTGACGAGTTTCCCTTTCGTCAGTCCGTGTCGACCTCTGCGTCAAAGGAGAGTCCGCCGTGCCCCAAATAACATATGAGAGAAGCAGCGATCCAACAAAGCACGAGACACACGAAACGCCATGTAACAACCAAATCGGTGCAAACACGATTGGAATAGAGTCTCCGCGAGCATAGAAAGCCAGGTCGGCCCATTCGGGAACCGTTGCAATAACACCAAGGAAAACACCGATGGCACCGAGATGCCTCGGCCTTCTCATTCCCCCCTTGCATAGCGCAGCACCATGAACAAACGCCGCGAGGCATGCGCCCAGGATAACGAGCCAGGTCATTGCACCTGACGCTAGGCCGATTGAAGATGAAAACCGGTGATAAGGGGTGACCGCCATTACGACAAGCGCAATGGCGCAGGCAAATGTAGCAGAACGGCGGGAAAAGAGCATACGGCCTCCATAGCGTGTCATTATATCGCTCGAGCCGCTCGTTTATCTCTGTTCTCACACCAGCCAGCATCAATGATTCAGGCGAACTCCAATCCGCGCCAGATCACGGTCCGGCTTTTGTTCGCAGTCCCCACATCAAAGCGGGATGCGGTTTCCTTTTGGACGCCGGTTCGGAAAGCGCATCCCGTTCCAGGGCAATATTCTGGGATGCAGTTTCCGCAGCCCACCCCATTTGGAAAGCGCATCCCATAATTTGGCTGAAAACTGAGATGCGCTTTCCAAACGAGCCGAAACGGGCCGAATCGATCGGGCCACCTCGCATCCCGCTATCCTCGCCATCTGCCCGAGCGTGCTACACTAGCAGCATCTATGCCACCGCGAACGGCTCGGCCCCGCGCCCGCCGCTCGCAAACGAACTTTAAACGCACGAGGGTTGGCCATGCCGCTTTTCTCGCAACATACCGCCCGGTTCTCGCCGGACGTTCCTTTGGAGGGCACCAGCTCTCGCGAGCTGCTCAAGCGGTACCAGCCGCTCGAGACACTTGCGACCGGCGGTTTTGGCTCCATCGAGATTTGCCGCGACACGCACCTGCGCCGCCGCGTCGCCATTAAGCGCATCCCCCTTATCAACGGCGCCGGCATGCCCGCTAGCGACATCATGGATGTCCTGCGCGAGGCGCACACTGCCGCCATGCTTCAACATCCCAACATCGTGCAGGTCATCGACTTTACGCACGACACAGCCTATGCCTACCTGGTTATGGAATATGTCGATGGCATGTCGCTGGCCGAGTTTTTGCACCGCGCGGACGGCCACTCACTTACCTTTGACGAGGCCGCGGCCATTGCCGATGCCCTGGGCCAGGCGCTCACCTTCGCCCACAGTAATGGCGTACTCCACCTGGACATTAAGCCCGCCAACGTGCTCATCGACCACTCGGGCAATGTAAAGCTCACCGACTTTGGCATGGCGCGACTGTCGTCCGCCGGTGGCTTTGGCGGCTCGCGCGGCGGCACCATCGGCTACATGCCGCCCGAGCAGCTCGATATCGAGACCGGCACGGTCGACGAACGCGCTGATGTCTTTGCCCTCGCCTGTGTGATCTACGAGGGCCTGTGCGGCAGCGCTCCCTTTATGGCGGCCACGCCCGCCGACTCGCTCGGCCGTATCATCGGCGGCGCCACCTATCCCAGCGAGCTGATACCACACTTTCCCCCGGGAGCCGAGGCCGCGCTCATGAGCGCGCTCTCCCCCATGCCGCAGGACCGCCCCAACAGCATCGAGGCATTTTGCGACCAACTCCTTGCCGGTCTGGGCAGCGTGCGCGAGGGCCGTCGCAGTCTGGAGCAAATGGTTGGCGAGCTTTCGGATGACGAGCAGGAGCTCGACGATATCGAGCCGTCGTACTACGAGGACGACGCCATCGAGGTCGACCCCGCACTCGGCTGGGCGGGCACGCGCTGGAGCCATGCGCGCGACTACGCCATGCGCGCTATCTCGGCGCTAACGTGCGGCACCTTTAGCTTTTTGCTGATGCAAACGGCCGGGGTCGCGGCGCTTCCCGGCCTGGTCATTGCGGCCATCGCGATCGGAGCGGCGGCTGGCCTGGCCCCCCAGATCGGCTCGGCCATCTCGGCTGTGGGCTTTTTGGTGCTCATGGCCAACGCCACCATGCAGGCGCAGGGCATCCTGTCGATGTTGCCCGTCACGGCGATCTTTGCCGCCGCCATGTCCGGTTGGTGGATCGCCTGGGGTCGCACCGAGGCTGCCGCGAGCGCCGCGCTCACCTGTGCACTCGCGCTTGGCTGTCTGACTGGCAACACCTTCCTGGCAGCTGGGGTCGCCGCCGGCGTCGCGTCATTTTGGCTTGGCCCGGCAAGCGCCGCCGCGGCAACGGGCATGGGCGTGCTTTTTGCCCGTCTGGCCACGGTCGCGCTTTCAGCCGGAGGCGTGCTGGGGCTCGGTAACGTTGCCGCAGCGCTGGGAGACCCACTCCTTTGGGCTGCCTTTGTGCTGGTAGCGGCAACTGCCGCGGCGTCATCTGCGCTGCTCAATGCCCATGCCAAGCGTGCCGATCAGGGCTCAAACCTTGCCGCAATCGCCGCCATCGCTGTCGCCGGCATCGGCTGCGCAGCGGCGTCCTGTCTTGCACACCATATGGAAATTGCCAGCCTTGCAGCCGCGGTCGTCGCCAAGGCGGCGGTTGCGGGAACCCTATCCTCTATAATCGTTGGGATATGCCTATATTTGCTCGGATACCAAAGAACCTATACGGAGAGTGATCTTTCGTGAACTTCCTGAACATCTTCGAGGACCACGTGGCCGGCATCTTCGGTGCCACCCGTGCCCCGTTCTCCTTTAAGAAGCTTGCCAAGCAGGCCGCTCGCGACATGGAGGATCAGACTCTGGTGATCAATGGCGTCAACACGGCGCCGGCACTCTATACCATCCTGATCGCCGCCGACGACGATCCCATGCTCGCCCCGTTCTACCCCGAGCTTTCGCGCGAGGTCCGCGAGTTTGTGAAGGCGCAGGCCGAAAAGCGCCGTTATGTCTTTGTCGGCGAGCCCCTCGTGCGCTTTATGATCGATCCGCAGCTGCGCGCCGGCAAGTTCTCGGTCTTTGCCGAGAACGTCGATGCCCCCACGCTCGGCCGCCTGTACGAAGAAGAGCGCGCCTATCAAAACGGTCTGGGCCAAAACAACTCCGCGGCAAGCCGTGCCGCCAGCGCCCCGCGCGCCGGCCAGCAGCAGTTTGCTGCCCCGCAGCAGCAGCGCCCCGCCGCCATGCCCCAGCAGCAACCGACGCCTCGCGCCGCCGCTCCCGACCCGCTTGCCATGGCAGACCCCTTCGCGCCTAGCGTCCCCGACCCCGCCGCCGCACCCATCCCGGTGCCGCAGACCGTCTCGCGCGACGCGCTTGCCGGCATGGGCGGAGCCGCCGCGACCGGCGCCGCCGTGGGCCTAGGCGCCGCAGCCGGCATCGCCTCCAACATGGCGAGCACTCGCGCCCCGCAGCGCCCGCTCGCCCAGCTCGTCGACGTCGTGAGCGGCGAGAGCCATAGCATCACCTCCGCACAGGTGACCATCGGTCGCGAGCGCTCAGTTTCCGACATTGCCCTGCGCGACCCCAACGTGTCGCGCCGCCACGCCCAGCTCACCTTTACGGGCTCGGATTGGTCGATCGAGGATCTCAATTCCACCAACGGCACGCTCGTCAACAACCGCCGCATTACGCGCTGCCCGCTGCGCAACGGCGATCTGCTGACGTTTGGCCTGAGCACCTTTGAATTTAGGGGATAGTCTCTTATGAACATCGATATCGTCCTTTTTGCAGGCCGCATCGTCCTGGTCGCCCTGCTCTATATCTTCCTGTTCGCCGTCATGAAGACCGGCGTGGGACTTGTGCGCGGGCAGCGTCGCGACTCGGCTATCTGGACGATCGATGTGGACAAGGGTCCGCGCGGTATCCGCGGCATCCACGTAGACATGCTCGGCCCCGTCATCGTCGGTCGCTCGCCGTCTTCGGACATCTGCATCAACGAACCATTCGTCTCGGCCTCGCATGCGCGCTTTTCGCTGCAGGGCCCGGCGCTCATCATCGAGGACCTCAACTCGCTTAACGGCACGCTCGTCAACGGCCGCCAGCTTGTGGAGCCCGCAACGCTGCGCGAGGGCGACGAAGTCCAGATTGGCGATGTGGTCATGAAGGTGAACCGTCGATGATCGACGAGGAGAACAAGTCCGCGACTATGACCGAGGCACCGGCTGCCGCCACAGCTGCGGCGGCCCACGCCGCTCCGGCGGGCTCCGCACCCGTGGAACCCGAGGACACCGTGTTCTCCCTGCCTCTTTCGCATGTAACGCATGATATTTCGGATCTCGCCGATAACGAGGACGAAGAGGATGCCGTAGCGGCGCCCATCGGCGCACATGCCGCGGAACAGCCCACAGCGCCCGAAGCAACCTCGGCGCCGGCTCACTTTGCAGAGCCTGTCGCCGCGGCAATCAACGAGAGCGCTGCGGTGTTTGCGGCACCCGAGCCCGCCGCGCCGGCGTTTCCCATAGCCCCGGCATCCGAGGTTGCGCCCGCGTCTACGCCGGCGCCCGAGCCTATAGACGTCAGCCCGCAAGACGACGAGTCGACCGCCCGCGCGCCCGAGGAGCCCGGCTCCCCGGACACCGGCGATTCCGAATCAAACGCCGAGACCGACACCGTCTCTCCCGGTGACACAGCCGAGATCGACGTTGCCGCCGTTGAGACCAAGCTCAAAGACCCCGGCTCGACCATGAGCTTTGAGCCCCTGACCGAGGAGCGCATCGAGACCGACTCGACCTATGATGCCGGCACCACCACGCAACTCATGTGGGGCGCCCGCTCCGACGTTGGCTGTGTACGCCCGCACAATGAGGATTCCTACCTGGTGCAGTCGCCGCTCTTTTGCGTATGCGACGGCATGGGCGGTCACGCCGCCGGCGAGGTAGCCTCTTCCATTGCCGTCGAGACTATTGCCAAGACGGCCCCGCAGTCCGCCGACGCAGCACGCCTGGCCGCAGCCGTCGAGGCAGCCAACGCCGCCGTAATCGAGGCGGCCCTGAACGGCCTGGGCAAGCCCGGCATGGGCTGCACAGCCACTTGCGCCTATATCGAAAACGACACGCTCGCCATCGCCCACGTGGGTGACTCTCGCGCCTACCTGCTCCACGAGGGCACGCTCATCCGCGTGACCCGCGACCACTCCTACGTGGAGGAGCTCGTGGACGCCGGTGAGATTACAGCAGACGAGGCTCGCGTCCACCCAAACCGCTCGGTCATCACCCGTGCGCTGGGCTCGGACCCCGCCATGTATGCCGACCACTTCACTCTGCATATCGAGGAAGGCGACCGCCTGATCCTGTGCTCCGACGGCCTTTCGAGCATGATTCCCGATAGCGATATCGAGAACATCGCCACGCAGTCCTCAACCGCGCAAATCTGCGTCGACAACCTAGTGGACGCGGCGCTTGCCGCCGGCGGCCACGACAACGTGACCGTAGTAGTCGTTGACCTGGTTGACGATGGCGTTATGCGCGAGGCGCAACGCGTGCGTCGCCGCAACGTCACCATCGGCGTCGTCTTAGGTCTCGTCTTGGTGCTGGCGGCTGCCATCTGGGCCTACACGGGTGTCACCGGCTCGTACTACCTGGGTACCTACCAGGGCAATGTCGCCGTCTGGCGCGGCCTGCCCGGCAAGCCGCTCGGACTCAAGCTCCACTGGCTCGAAAGCGAAACCAGTATCAAGCTGTCCGACCTGCCCGAAGACACGCAAAACCGCCTCAAGGCGGGCATTCCGCAAACAAGTGTCGACGATGCGCAGGACACGATATCCAAGTACCGCCACCAGATCGACGAGGAGCAGACCCGCCAGGTGATCGACGCGCAAACGATTCGCGACAACACCGACCAGGGATCGACCTCCGAATCAGATTCCGAGAAAACCGCCGAACAGTCCGCCGAGGCCGAAGCCTCCGAAAAGAACTAGAAAGGGAGTGCCGCTTATGAGTCGCCGCAACACCGAGCTGCTCTTGCTCATCGCCTCGGCGTTCCCCGTCATCCTGCTGTATGCGATGTACGTCCTCACCGCGGGCGCTGCCATCTCCTTTGAGACGCTCGCCGTACCGATCGGCCTCTTTGCCGCCTTTGCCGCGGCCCACATTGCCGTGCGCATCTTGGCGCCCGGTGCCGACCCCGCCATCCTGCCCATTGTCTTTGTGCTTTCGGGCATCGGCATCACGTTCGTGACGCGTCTCGCCCCCGCTCTCGCCATCTCACAGCTCATCATCCTGTTTGTCTCGGTGGCCCTGATGGTGGGAACGCTCGCGTTGGTTAAGAACCTCGACGTAGTCATGCGCTACAAGTACACCTTTGGCATTATCGGCATCATTCTGTTGATGCTGCCTATCTTTATCGGCACCACGATCTCGGGCTCCAAGCTGTGGATTCGCATCGCGGGCTTTACCATCCAGCCCGGCGAGTTCGCCAAGGTCTTTATCGTGCTGTTCCTGGCCGGGTACCTGGCCGAGAACCGCGAGCTGCTCTCCATCTCCAACCGCAAGATCCTGGGCTTTAAGATCCCTCGCCTGCGACTGCTGCTGCCGCTGTTTGCCGTGTGGGGTGTGTGCCTGCTCGTCGTCGTCTTCGAACGCGATCTGGGTTCGGCCGTGCTGTTCTACACCATCTTCTTGCTGATGCTCTACGTTGCCACGGGACGATTCTCGTATGTCGTTATCGGCCTTGCGCTCTTAGCCGTTGGAGCCGTGGGCGCCTACAAGTTCCTGTCTCACGTTCAGGTGCGTTTCCAGGTTTGGGTCGATCCGTTTAAGGACGCCCAGGGCCAGGGCTACCAGATCGTCCAGTCGCTCTTCTCGCTTGCCGATGGCGGCCTGGTCGGTGTTGGTATCGGCAACGGCATGGCCAACAACATCCCTGTCGTCGAGTCCGACTTTATCTTCTCGGCCATCGGCGAGGAGATGGGCCTTTTGGGCGGCGGCGCCGTGCTCATCCTGTTTATGCTCTTTGCCGTGCGTGGCCTCACCACGGCTGCCCGCGCTAAATCCGACCTCGCCGCCTTTAGCGCCACGGGCCTTACGGCCGCCATCAGCTTCCAGGCCTTTTTAATCGTGGGCGGCGTTACCCGCCTGATCCCGCTGACCGGCGTCACCCTACCCTTTATGAGCCAGGGCGGTTCCTCGCTGCTGGCAAGCTTTATCATCGTCGCGCTCCTGCTGCGCGCCGGTGACGAGGCGACCGGACGCGAGGCCGAGCTTACCGGCACCGGCACCATGGCCGCCATCACCGATGATCAGGTCGCATCTGCCGCCGCCCCGACGGGCACGCGCTTTGCCACCTCGTCTTCCTACGGCAGCGGCAGCCATTCCGTCGGCTCGCGCATGCGCCGTCGCCTGCTCGACACGCCTGAATCCGGTGTGCTCGGCCGCGTTGCGCTCGCCAACCGTCTAACCCGTGCGGTGCTCGCCTTTACGGCGCTGTTCGCCATCCTTATCGGCAACCTCACCTATGTCCAGGTCATTAAGGCCAAGGACTATCAGGACATGCCGACCAACAACCACACCATCGCCCGCTCCAAGTACATCCAGCGCGGCTCCATCATCACGTCCGACGGCGTGACGCTGGCCGAGTCGCTGCAGCAGGAGGACGGCACCTACGTACGCTCCTACCCCAACGGTAACCTGGCAGCGCACGTGGTTGGCTACGTGAGCCAGCAGTATGGCACCACCGCCATCGAGAGCGTCATGAACGACACGCTCACCGGTTCTAAGGACTACTCCAGCTGGAACAACGCCATCGCGTCGCTCGCGGGCCAGACCCAGCCGGGCAACACCGCCAAGCTCACCATCGACTCGCGCATCCAGACGGCGGCCGAGCAGGCACTCAAGGGCTTTAAGGGCGCTGTAGTGGTCATCGACCCGCGTACCGGCGCGGTGCTCGCATGTGCCAGCTCGCCCACCTACGACAACACCAACATCGACGCCCTACTGCAGGCTGGCGGCGGCGAGGACGGCTCTATGTACAATCGCGCCATGGACGCGCTGTACACGCCGGGCTCCACGTTTAAGGTCGTTACGCTTTCCGCGGCACTCGAGACCGGCACCGCCAGCCTTACCAGCACCTACCAGGCGCCCGGCTCCATGGACATCGGCAACGCACCGGTCACCAACTATGCCAACGAGAGCTACGGCACCATCAGCCTGCAGCAGGCCTTTGCCGTGTCCTCCAACGTCGTCTTTGGCCAGGTGGCAAACGAAGTTGGCGCAAACACGCTCGTGCAGTTTGCCAACGCCTTTGGCTACGGCCAAAAGCTCGGCCAGGACCTGACCTCCGCGGCCTCCATCATGGCAGACCCGTCGCTCATGACCGAGTGGGAGACCGCTTGGGCCGGCGCCGGCCAGCCTGTCGGCATGGACCACACGCCCGGCCCGCAGACCACCGTCATGCAAAACGCCGTGATTGCCGCCGCCATCGCTAACAGTGGCGTGGTCATGGACCCGTACTTTGTAGCCCAGGTACTCGCCCCGGACGGAACTGTGGTCAAGACCACGCAGTCCCGCTCGCTGGGTCAGGCCGTCAGCTCCGCCACGGCCGACCAGGTCAAGCAGGCCATGCTTGCCGTCGTCCAGTCCGGCACCGGCACCGATGCCCAAATCCCCGGCGTCAAGGTCGCCGGCAAGACCGGCTCGGCCGAAACCGGCGGCACCAACGTCAACTCGATGTTCGTTGGCTTTGCACCTTACGATTCACCCACGGTCGCTATCTCGGTGGCCTTAGAGGATTACGACAAGCATGACGTCAAGGCCGCCAAGATCGCCGGCATCGTCCTGACCGCGGCGCTCGCCGCACAGGGAGCGTGATGCCCATGATCGAATCGGACACCCGAGGCGCGCCGCGGCCGAAGAGTTAGCGGCAACGCGCCACACGGCCCCAGCGGCCACATCGTAGGTACTACACACATCGTTGAGCGAATAGTTATGTTAGGAGCAGGAATGGAACAGAGGGTCCTCGGGGGAAGATACCTCCTCAAGGATAAGGTGGGAACAGGCGGCATGGCGACCGTCTACCGTGCACAGGACCAGGTCCTCGACCGCACGGTAGCCGTCAAGATCATGCTGCCGCAGTATGCCGGTGACGCAACCTTCGCCGCACGCTTTAAGCAGGAGGCCCAGGCAGCAGCCGGTCTCTCCTCCCCCTATATCGTGGGCGTCTACGATTGGGGCAAGGACGGCGACACCTATTACATCGTCATGGAGTACCTGCGCGGCACCGACCTTAAGAGCGGCATCAAGAGCCACGGCGCCCTCGACCCCAAGAAGGTCGCCCAGATCGGCTCGCAGATCAGCTCCGCGCTTTCGGTCGCCCACAAGCACGAGATCATCCACCGCGACATCAAGCCGCAGAACATCATGGTGCTGCCCGACGGCAACATCAAGGTGATGGACTTTGGCATCGCGCGCGCCAAGAACAGCCACCTCACGCAAGACAACAACGTGCTGGGAACTGCCCACTACGTCAGCCCCGAGCAGACCCGCGGTCAGGACCTCGGCCCCACCTCGGATATCTACTCGCTGGGCGTCGTGATGTACGAGTGCGCCACCGGCCGCGTTCCCTTTGACGGTGACGACGCTATCTCGGTCGCACTCAAGCAGGTCAACGAGCTGCCTATTCCGCCAAGCCAGATCAACTCCGGTGTCGACGCCGACCTTGAGCGCATCATCCTCAAGTGCATGGAGAAGGATCCGGCAAACCGCTTCCAGACCGCCGACGAGCTGCGTCAGGTGCTCAACAGCTACCTATCGGGCCGTGCCGTCAACATCTCGGAGCCCACGCGCATCATCGGTGCCCCCGGTGAGCTGGGCGCCACCAAGACTCGCGAGCTTTCCGATCAGACGCGCGCCATGGTGCGTCCCGTCTCGGGCGTGAGCGGCCAGAATACCGCCCGTAGCTCAGTTTCGGGCTCCACCGGCTCCTACGAGGTCGAAAAGCCCAAATCCAACAAGAACAAGATTATCGCCGCTGTGGTGGCAGCCGTTGCCGTCATCGGCATCGTGGTGGCCTTTGCCACAGGACTCTTTGGCGGCGAACAGGTCACCGTGCCCGACGTGCTGGGCAAGGACCAGCAGACTGCCGTCGAGCTGATCAAGGAGGAAGGCCTTGAGGTCGGCACCATCGACCAGAGCTATAACGACGATGTCGACGAGGGCAAGGTTGCCGAGCAGACCCCCAACGGCAACACCAAGAAGCCCAAAGGCACCAAGGTGAACCTGGTGATCTCCAAGGGCCCAAAGCCCTCCGAGAAGGTTGAGGTTCCCCAGCTTGTCGGCCTGACCAAGGACCAGGCAGAGGCGGCACTGGCAAGCGTTGGCCTAAAGGGCAACGCCACCGAGGAGGCCAACGAGGCCGACGAAGGCCAGGTCTTTGAGCAGGGCACCGACGCCGGTAAGGAAGTCGAGAAGGGCACGACCATCTCGTACAAGGTCTCGAGCGGCCCGGATACCACGTCCGTCCCCGACCTGACCGACATGACCGAGGCCCAGGCGCGCAACGCCCTCGATATGGCAGGCTTTGGCGTCGACGTGAGCTACCAGGAGAACGACTCGGTTACCGAGGGCACCGTGATCAGCTGGAACCCCAGCGGTAAGCAGAAGCCCGGCACCACGATTACCGTCGTCATTGCCAAGAAGTCCGGCAAGGCCAGCGTTCCGGGTAACCTGTACGGCAAGAGCATCTCCGCCGCCGTCACCGCGCTCAACAACGCCGGGTTCTACAACATCGCGTTCTGCGACCAGAACGGCAACCCCGTGAGCGGCAACGAAAACGCCACCGTTACGGGCGTCTCCCCCACCGGCAAGCAGTCCACCGACAGCACGATTACGCTGACGGTCGCACTTTCTGGTTCGGGTTCGGGCTCTGGCTCGGGCACGGGCGACGATTCCGGTACGACCAACTAGTCGCCACCCCACCGCTCATCACGGCTCTCGCCGCAAACATATTCGCTCACAGGCGCCCGCTTGCTTCCCCAGCAAGCGGGCGCTTCGTTTTTGACATGACATGAACCAGAAGAGCCCGGTACCGTGACGGTGTACCGGGCTCGATCAATCTCTGGTGTCCCCGGGCGGATTCGAAAACTCCCCCCGCGGGGAAAATGGTGACGCGGGTGTCGACGGCTCGAACCCTGCCCTTAGACCAGAAGAGCCCGGCACCGTAGCGGTACCGGGCTCGGCAAATCTCTGGTGCCCCCGGGCGGATTCGAAAACTCCCCCCCGCGGGGAAATTGGTGACGCGGGTGTCGACGGTCCTAATCCGTCGGCAGCTCCCACAAACCAGAAACGGCGCCGCTCTCGCGACGCCGTTATAATCTTCTGGTGCCCCCGGGCGGATTCGAACCGTCGACACCCGCTTTAGGAGAGCGGTGCTCTATCCCCTGAGCTACGGAGGCATGTTGTACTAGTGTAGCAGATTTACACGTTGTGATGCAGCGTGTAGCCACTCTTCGAAGTTGCGGTGGAACAGCCCTCCGGAAAGTGCGTCCCACTATCCAGGCAAATTCTGGGTCAGACTTTCCCCATGGGACCTCGCTGGGAAACTGTGTCCCAGAATTTCGACTCGAAACGGGACACGGTTTCCCAAACGGGCCCGTTCCGGAAACTACATCCCGCAATCGGCACTCGAACCGGGATGCACTTTCCCGATCGAGCCTCATGGGAAACCGCGTCCCACTTTAGGGGAGCGCTCTTTAATGGCTAGTTGCCTTTGTGGAAAAGGTTCTTGATGACGGAGGGGATGCTCTTGGCGCCCTTGGCCGTCACATCGATAAAGTCGGGCGAACGAACGAGCTTGTCCTCGTCAATGTACTTACGCACCGCGCGAAGCGTTTCCTTGTCATTGCGCGTCGAAAACGTAAAGTGGCCATTCTCTTTGGTAAAGATGGCAAAACGCGTAATCTTCTTGGTGCCGCGCAAAACCTCGGCGGCAATATAGTCGACCTCGTCCCACGGGATTTGGATATAATCCTCGGGATTGCGCTCGTTATAGTACTCAAACGCCTTATTGCCCACCATCACGTTACCGTGACTGGTAAGCCCCATCAGGCAGGTTGCCGGCGTTGCCAGATCGACCGTGCTGTTCTGAGATTGCGCCATACGCGCCTCGCCCTCCAAATAAAACAATCGGACCGCATCCAGTGTACCCACCGGGTGCGGTCCGTTTCAATGGCTCAAAAGCCCTTGCCTAGCAACTCTCGGTCTTAAGCCGAAGCGTGCTTACATGAAGCCGCAGACGCGACCGATGATGCCGACGGCGAAGAGAGCCAGGATGATGACGATCGGGCTGACCTTCTTCTTGAGGAGTTTGCAGACCAGAAGGGTCAGGCACACGGCGGCAAGGCCGGGGATGAGCTGATCGAGGTTGGCCTGAAGCGTGGTGACCTTCACCGGGTCGAGTGCGTTGGCACCGACAGAGCTGTACATCGTCAATGCCTGCTTGATGCCCTCAGAACCGGCGGGCAGGTTGGCCCAGTCGATATAGGCGCCAGCGGACTGCGTGACCTTGGAGACGACCGGGGTGAAGGAGATGGACACCCAGCGCTCGACCAGGGCGCCGATGATGAACATACCCAGGATGGAAGCACCCTCGGTGACCTTGCCCATCAGACCGCCGGAGAGGTCCTTGGCGATGGAGGAGCCGACCTTGTAGCCAAACTCCTGCGTGTACCACAGGAAGGCGTAACGGATGATGTTCCACGCGAAGAAGAACAGCAGCGGACCGGCGATGCTGCCGGACAGGGCCAGGGAAGCGCCCAGTGCACCCAGAATCGGGCGAAGGGTGAACCAGAAGGCGGGGTCGCCGACGCCGGCGAGCGGGCCCATCATACCGACCTTGACGCCCTGAATGGCGACGTCGTCAATCGGAGCACCGTTGGCGCGCTCCTCCTCGAGGGCGAGGGTAACGCCAATGACGGGGGCGGAAACATAGGGGTGGGTGTTATAGAACTCCAGGTGGCGCTTAAGAGCGGCAATCTGGTCATCCTTGCTGGTGTAGAGCTTCTTGATCGCAGGGATCATTGCGAAGCACCAGCCGCCGTTCTGCATACGCTCGTAGTTCCACGAGCCCTGAAGGAACTGATGACGGAAGCAAACCTTCTTACGGTCAGCCTTGGTGAGCTGAATCTTGTTCTCTGCCATATGTATCACTCCCCTCCTACTCGTAATCGTTCAGAATGTCGCCGAGCGGGTCACCGGAGCCACCGCCCATGCCGCCACCCTGCTTGGCCAGATCCTTAAGGCCAAGGTAGATGAGGGCAAGGGAGATGCCGATGAGGCCAAGGGCGATCAGCGTGAGCTGAGGGATGGCAGCAAGGACAAAGCCGAGGATGAAGAACGGCCAGGTCTCCTTGGTGGCCATCATGTTGATGACCATGGCGTAACCGACGGAAGCGACCATGCCGCCGCCGACAGCCATGCCGCCGGACAGCCAATCGGGCATAGCGTTAAGCGCGTTGGTAACGGCCTCGGCCGGGATGATGCACAGAAGTACTGCCGGGATGGCGATACGAACACCCTGCATGAGGATGCCGGCGTACTGCCAACGCTCGATGCCGGCGAAGTCGCCCTTCTCGGCGCAGGCGTCCATGGCGTGAACCATAGCGGTAGCCAGGGTACGGCAGATCATGGTCAGGAACAGACCAGCGACCGACAGCGGGACGGCGACGGCGATGGCGGCGGTAACGGCCTTGGCCGAATCGGTGGCGCCACCGTTGAGGGCGAGCACCATGATGATCGAAGAAGCGACCGAGGCCAGAGCGGCGTCAGGCGCGACGGCGGCGCCGACGTTAGCCCAGCCAAGGGCCATCATCTGGAGCGAACCGCCCAGGAGGATGCCCTCCTGAAGGTGACCGGTTACGAGACCGATAAGCGTGCATGCCACGAGCGGCTGATGGAACTGGAACTCATCCAGAATGCCTTCCATACCGGCAAGCAACGCGACAATCGCAACAAGCAGAATAGTGATTGCAGACATGTATCGGACCCTCCTTTACTATGCTTGAGCGGCCAGTTCGGCCTTAGCTTTCTTCAACATGGCGTCGAGATCCTCGGAGGAATCCGAAGGAACCTTGCGGACCTCGAACTTGACGCCCTTGGCCTTGAGAGCCTCGATGGTCTTGACATCGTCATCGCCCATAGCGACAGCGTTAGTGACGACGACCTTGCCCTTGGAGTGGGCCATGGAACCGATGTTGGCTTCCTTGATGTCGACGCCGGCCTCGATGGCCCTGAGCAGATCCTGCGGGTTCTCGAACAGCAGCATCGCCTTGGTGTCGCCAAAGCGCGTGTCCTTGACGACCTCGGCCATCTTCTTGATAGGCACGACGTTGGCGTGGACTCCCGGAGGGGCAGCCTGCTCGATCATGGTCTTGCGGAGCTCGTCGTGAGCAACGCCGTCGGAGACCACGATGATGCGGTTGGGGTTGATCTGCTTGGTCCACGTGGTGGCCACCTGACCATGCAGCAGGCGCGTGTCGATACGGACGTGGGCGATCTTGATGTGCCCGTCGCCGATCACCGTTCCCGGAGGAATGGCACCCGCAGGAGCAGCGGCGGCCGCAGCCGGCTTCTTCTCCTCGGGCTCCAGAGACTCGGGCTTGACGCGCACGCCGGCCTTAGCCTCAGTCACGAGATGTTTTGCGATCGCATGTGCAGTGTTCTTTGCGTCAAAGCGCTGCGAATATGCCTCGATGAGCATAGGCAGGTTGACACCGGTGACGATAGCCCAGGAATCGTGGCCCTCGATGAGCCCGCTGATCTGGTTGAACGGCGTGCCGCCCCACAGATCAACGAGGAAGAGCACCTGCTCCTGGTCCTCGAAGGAAGCGATTGCCTCCTCGACCTTGGCACGGAAGTCGTCGGGGCCCATGCTCGGCTCGAGCGAGACCACGGCAACAGACGGCTGATCGCCAAAGACCATCGAGCCCGTCTGCTTGATTCCAGCCGCCAAGTCACCATGGCTAGCAAGAACAATACTTACCATCACATAACCTCCTTTTTGTCTACGTAATTCCTACACGACAGTTATGGAGTATAGCTGCAAATACAGCAGAATTGTTTGAAAAACTGCAAAAGGTAGCATTATTTGTTTAAACTTCTTGTTTTGTTACAAGCTGATTACATTCCAGTATTTTGGCTGATTTGCTGCTGAGGATTGATAGCTGATCTATTTACATGACCGAATTGAGCACGCTGTTCATTATTGCCGGTTTTAAACAGACACAAATGTGCTCGGGTTGAGGCTATTTCGTTTAAACAGATGGTGCTTGACTAATGGTAAGGAATATGCTCTAGGAAAGTAGTCGTTGGGTGTTCCTATAGTTTTGTCAACCGTCGGGGCTACTCCCGGTAGGGCACCCGGTCGCGCATCACGGCGTATATCGCCCTGAGCCGCTTCCTCGCGACGGCCTTGAGCGCCCGCCCGTGCCCCATGCCCCGCGCCCTGCAGGCCCGGTAGTACTCGCCGTAGCGCCCCGAGGACCTCACCAGGCTGTTGCACGAGAAGATCAGCAGGGACTTGAGCCTCGCGTCGCCGCGCCTGGACGCCCTGACCGACCTCACCGACGTTCCGGAGCTCCTCACCCTCGGGGCTATGCCGCAGTACGAGGCCAGGTGGTCGTGGTCCGGGAACCTCGCGATGTCGACCGACACCGCGAGCTGCGCCGCCGTCCTCGGCCCGATGCCGGGCACGGTGAGCAGGCACGCGTAGGTCTCGTCGCCCTCGAGCAGCCCCGCCGTCTCGGCCTCGAGGGCCCCGGCCTCGTCGAGGGCCTCCGATATCCGGGCGGCAAGGAACCTGACCTGCCTGTTCTCGGCCTCGACGAGCGCCGGCGGCGGCGCGGTCGAGGCGGCCGCGGCCTCCCCGGCGGCCTCGGCCCGCGGCTTTTGGACCCTGTGCGCCGGTTGCGCCCGTGTCGCCCTTGGGGCCGGTCGAG
>OGXI01000499.1_pt1 | contig 34902 bp, 29 predicted proteins | sample 1576221 | NCBI WGS metagenome assembly OGXI01 (sample SAMEA3541523, study PRJEB24748) | human gut metagenome | biome: human gut; feature: human-associated habitat; material: faeces | place: China | collected 2012
TGCTTTAATACGAGAAAAATCCACGACATTTGTCGTGGACTTTGTCTACAGTCTGAGGACGGCTTTAGCCGCCCCCTTGTTTACTTCAGTATTACACTGGTATTTGAATCTGCCAGATACAAAACCGTTCCTGCCGGACACTCTGTCTGTACTTCTTTCTGAAGCCGTTTATTTGCTATAAAAGTTCCATTTGAGGAATGATCTTTTACTATGTAACGATTGGTTTGTGCATTGTAACTTATAGAACAGTGAATGTTACTTACATGCGGATTACGAAATACTATATTTGCCTTGTTTGGATTTTTACCCAATATAATTTTGCAGTTTTTTGGTATTACATAATCTCTTTTTCCACGCACTTCTCCTTTCAATACACATACATTTCCCATTTTTTCTTTTACCTGCTGTTGTGCCGGTATCGGATTTTTTTGCGGTGTCAATACGGGTGCAGATGCCGGCTGTGGTGTTGGCACCGCCTGTGGTACCGGTGTCTGTACCGGCTGTGGCACAGGTGACGGCTGTGGCGGTGTCTGTATTGGAAATGGCTGTTGTACCGGTGTTGGTACCGGCAATGGCATAGCAGCCTGTCCGGTCACAAAATTATCTGTGGCATTCTTAAATAAAATCGTTGAAATAAGCTGTAAAAAAGCGGCTGCCAAAAAGGAACACACCAAAGAAATTATCACTACCGATTCTAATATATACCATCTCAAATAAATATGGCTATTTCCAATAATATATTTTCCAACATAAAACCCTGCTCTCCCAGAAAAAATAATCCAGAATATAATTCCGACTTCATTAATAATACCCAAGGTAATGGACGCTCCTTTATGATTACTCCCACGTTTTAAAAGTACAATTGCAGCAAGAAAATTTACACATGCACCAATCATGAAAAACAACATAGTTCCTGCAAACAATAAGTGCATTTGAGTATCTCCAAAATCAAAAATACTCTCTTGAAACAACGCTACAAAAAATGACAAAAACGGTCTTCCGGCAAAAAAGTTTCCTAATGACATTGTCATAATCCACGAAACCACATCCCAAATTGCCATTACCAAGCTAATACCTGCTGTTATCGCAGCAAAAACTCCACCAACTGTATTTCTTGTACTTCTCATAATTCTACCTCCAAACTTCTATCCTAATTTGATTCTTGTTTTACCATCTGCTAATGTTAGTACCGTTCCTGCCGGATATTCAACAAACATATCTTTTGGCAGACGATTCGTTCCAACAAAAGTTCCATTTAAAGAATGATCCTTTATAATATAGCCGTTTGTCTTTTCATTGTAACGAATACTGCAATGTACATTACTGATATGCTCATCCTGTATAATCAAATGGCATCTTTGTCTGCTTTTTCCCACCAATATTTTATTGGCTGATGGCAGTTTATAACCTGCCTGTCCAATAACCGGACCACTCGTAACCACAACCCGTCCCATTGGCGGTGTAACATTATTTTGCTGTATGTTTACTTCCTGCCATGGATTTTGCTCCTGCAAAGGTTCCTGTTTTTCAAATTCCAAGTCTATTGTAGGCGGAATCACTTGATCTATAGGATAAGGCGGCATTCCATGTTCCTTAAGCTGCTCTTCTTTTTCTGCCGGCTTTTTCGATATTACAATTGCCAATATAATTAACATTGCCGTCAAAATTAACGTCACAGCCGCTAATACAAGACATAAATTTTTAAAACTCTTATCATAAGCGTTAAAGCCTTGAATCAGTCCATTAATACTGGAACCAATCCAGACAAGGGAAACAACAACATTTATAATTCCACAAAATACATAGAGCCCATTGGTTTCTCTTTTTTTCTCCCGAATTAATTTTGCCTCACAAAATAACACAACAATTCCGCCTCCGGAAACAATCACAAAAAGAGCCATTGCCGTATGAAACCATGCAGCGGAATTAGTAGTCAAAAACCGCCAGATGAAATTTGAAATAAGCCGAAATGCATCTGCTTTCCATGCCACCCATTCAATAACAAGCAACACTAAAACAATAGCATGCAAAACAGCAGCAACATAAGATAATACACTCCATTTTTTTAATTTATCACTCATGTTTATTTTCCCCTTTCCTACCGTTCAAAAATCCATGTTGATTCATGTTGCAGCAATCTGCCATCCTTTAAGTAATACTGTGCCTTACTGTTTTTTTCCGGTTCTTTTTGTTTGCCATTCCATAACACAATACCGCCGCCATATCCATCAACAACTTTCCATTTCGGATTCTTTACCTGCTTTTTAAAATCATCATTCTTTTTCTTACATTCTTCCTCTTCACTCTTTTTTTTCGCTATATACTCTACATCATAGCTGCCATTTGCATTAAGAGATAGAATCATTTGATAACCATTTTCTTTTTGAAAATCTTTTTCCTCCTTTTCCATTCCCTGAAGCTTAGTTGTTGTCCACTTGCCAACATAAGATTGATTTGAGCACCCGGTAAGCATGCACAAACCAACTGCCATCAAAACAACCACTGCTCTTTTTAACTTCATGTTTCTCTCCTCACTTTCTTTTTTATTTCTATTTTCCACTTGACCACCAAGTTTTATCACCAATCACATCATAATACCGTTGCAGTGGAACAATCGTTCCATCTCGAATTTCAAAAACTTCCCATAACACTCCACTGCGATTTGCCGGAACATAAAAAGTCTGTATCAAACCATCCTTTCCGTAAACACGAACCGCCGCATGAGACCTTGACATCTCATAACTGTCCTCATTTCCGCTGGAACAATTACTAAAATCCGCCACATAATATTTGTACTGTCCTTCCTTAACAGAATCAATTGTAACGGTTTCCGGTCCATACCCCTCCCGTTCATCGACATCCAAAGACGCTGAGCCATCCGGTAAATCTTTCTGATAATAAGCAACATGGTAATCCTCATCCTGCTGTCCCATATTTCCCGGTGTAAACAAATGAGAATCCAAATCGTTCGGTGTCTCTCCCCAAGTTAAAACGATTCTCAATTCATTTTCATTTAACTGTTTCGATAAATAGAGTTGTGTTAAATTTTCCGAGCTGCCGGAAACAAATATTGTTTCATAAGTATCCACATACCCTTCTTTTGAAATCTGTACCGTATACATTCCGGAAACTAATGATAAGTTTTCCCTGCTGTTTTCAGAATAAAACTGACTAACCGGTTCACCATCCCTATGATTAACACCAGTACGGATTGTAACCGAAACGCCTTCCAGAGAACTCACACTAAGAGCATCATAAAATTCCAGTGCATACGAATATTCTGTATCCGATTTTTCCGATAGATACACCGGCTGCTGGCTGATGTCTATCTTATCTTCGTCTATTTCAACATCATAAATTTCTTCCTCCGTAAAATCCTCTTTTGTAACAGCAAGTTCATAACCAGCCTCTCTTGTCGGCACCAAAATATTATAGTAACCCTTGTCATTTGTTGTACCACCATAAACATCGCAGTTATATTCTGTTGATTTCAAGGTTACGGAAGCATCTGCCATACCGGTTCCATTTTCATCACACACATAGCCGCATATACTGCTGACACCTTCAAAATGATTCACCTTTTCAAATGTGTTATAGGCACGGTTAAGCATAACTTTCTCGCAATTGTCATATTGTTTTCTTTTTTCTTGTGACAATTTTGAATACTCCACTACTTTTTTATGCTCTGAAAGTGCCTTCTTTTCCTTTTTGCCATAACAGTAATTGATTTCACCTTCCGCATTTACAATTCGCCAGTTTACCATCGTGTCATTATGAAATAAATATCTCACACCTTTTTTGCTTAATTTCGCATAAGACGGTACATAATTAGTATCCTCGTAACAATAAATGAAATTTACTTTTCCATCATCCGTGAAATAATACTCGGTAATATGTAATACCGTCTCATCCTTTTCAATACTTACCATCTTATGAACTTTGTCACTCTCCGGATGATGATATATTTCATATTCGATTTCATTCTTTGTTTTTGCGTGAATAAACTTTTTATGTGTTACCCGGTAAGTATTAATCTGATTATCTTCCTCGTTATTTTCATCTGCATCTTCCAATGTATAAAACAACGTCTTATCCCATTTATACTTGCCACTTCTTTTGCCTGGCACATAGTTTAATTCATCCACATCAATCTGGCGGCTGTTATTTATATCCGCAGAAATAATTTCCTGTTTGTCATTTTCTTTTGAAGAATCCGGGGACTGACCGTTCAGATTCCGAACCGAATACAGCAAATCATCCTGTTTAGAACGTGTCTGAATCTGGCAGGTAGAACTTACACTTTTGTCCGTCCTGCTTTTTGCCGTCAAATTACAGGTAACTCCATAATCATTTACGACAATATGTCCATTACTTCCTACAATCACCTGATTCGAATCACATGTCCACACAACATCTTTTTCTTCTATGCCATCCCTCTGTAAATATTTCGTCATGTCCATTTCTTGCTTGGTATCCACCCAAAAGGATGGCGCGCGAAACGCAAGTGACTGAGTAGTCGGAGTCTTTCTATTTTGCACATAATTTACTTTTTCATTACTCTTAGAATACATTGCCAGATAAACAATAACAGCAGCTAAAAGCAACAAAAAAATCCCAAGAGCAGCACATGTTGATTGTATACTCGATTTTTCATTCTTCATACAGCATCTCCCCCGGCTTTCTAAAACCTTCTTATTTTTTCAATCTTGCAATATAGGATTGCAAACCTCGCAAAAATGTAACAACCGAATTATAGTTATACATTTTTACCCGCAGTTTTACAGTTTCACCGGCAAAGGATATAAGCAAATAAGTTCCCCGCCGCAGAAAATACAACAAGGTAAATAAACCGGCATAGAACAATCCCGAAATAAGAGCTCCCACTAAAGCTTCACCCCCTGCAATTGCTCCAATAATAAGATTAAATATAAGCAGAAGACCACCCCATATAAAATACGAAATTGGATTTTCGTGCAGAATCTGTGTGCCGGAAATTTCTTGTAATTCTACAATGGTGTTTTTCGTATCAAGTCCTCTCGATAGAGTAAACCGATTTTCTTTCGCATAAAACCTTTTGTTTGTAAAAAACACTCTGGTAGAACCAATACTTCCATCCGCAGCCATTGTCGAGACATATGAATTCTGAAGATTCATAACAATCTGCTCATCCGAATCAACGATTAATTCATTTCCTCCGGATGCCGGCTGCTGATATCCCTGTTGATACCCTTGCTGATACCCTTGCTGCTGATAATTTCTTTGCTGCGCATTCGTACCAAATTGATAACCACATTTATTACAAAATGCTGCGTTATCATTTAACACATTTCCACACTTTGGACAACTCTTACTCATAGTAAATTCCTCCTTAAAATATGTATTGATTACCGCCACCTCTTTGTCAGCGGAGGCGGATAATTCTCTTTTTTTAATCGTTATGCCTTGATTGCCGGTAACAGTTATAAGCACTAAAACAACCAAAAGCAAAATACACAGACTAAATGTTATGTACATTCCCACAGAAAGTATTTCTTTCCACAGAAAGCGGAGAATATTTTCTGCCGGTTTAAACCCTGATAAAATCTGTCCAGGAACACCCCACAAAAAATACTGCTGCAAATAATACCAAAAAGCCCATATACACCGGCTGCAATAATAGGTACAAACTTAGTTCTCTTGAAGCAAAAAAACATCGTTTGCGGTATCAGCATAAGCATCGCAAGCAGCAATACAAACTGCCAAACTTTGAGTATCCTGCGTTTCATCTCAGAGCCTCCCATTACTTTAATAAAAACTGTTCCTCTCCATCTCCCAAAAGCAATACCGTTCCCGGTTCTGCCATCGAATAAGAAGAAGCCGTTACCAGTCTGCCATCTGCCATTTTTGTACCTGTTGAAGAATAATCAATCACAAAATAATTCCCCGTCTTGTCATCGTAGCGAATTCCACAGTGCCGTCTGCTGATTCCCCGATTATCAAAAACAAGCATACTGTATGCCGGGTCTCTTCCCAGTACGATTTCCTCTCCTGCATTTACTGTGAGAGACTGCCCTGCATATTGTCCACAGATTCCTGTTAAAGTTCCACAAGCAGCTACTTTTGCATCCCCCGGTAATGGCATATTCTCTAAACTTTGATTTTGAAAAAATTCCACTTTCTTCTCCCGCCTTTTCTGAACACAAGTAAGGATAAAGAAAACACTTCCTGTAACACACAGCATACATGCCAGAATAAAATTGGCATAAGCACCGATTCCCCCTGCATGATGATAAACTTCTTTGATAAACTGTGAACCGACACCGCGAATGGCAAGCATTTTTTCAGAAACCAGCGAAAAAGAATGAATACTGCCTCCTGCCGCCCGCCAGATTGCTCCCGGTACTGCAAAATACAAAATTAAGTCAAACAAAACTGCCAAAGTTCCGGTAAGCATTACGCCAAAAGAATACAGCCGTCTTTTTACAATACAAAAAACGAGAAATCCGGCTGCTATGAGAACCGGCAGATAAATGAAACACCCCATAAGGAAAAATATCTTTCTTCCTGCATTCTTTTGATTTGAAAAATACTTTTCAAACTGAATTTGCGGCAACACAAGCGGCGTATTTTCTCTCAAACACCATCTTCCCCATGTAAAGCCGGAAAATGAAGTCTTATTTCCAAACCTGCTTTTCATTTCTTTTTCATAAGACGCTACCCATGCATTTCTTAATTCACTATCTTTTTGATAATTTGAAATAAACGTAAATGCACCGGCGGCATCTGCTGTAACAGCATCCTGTTTTCTTGCATATTCATGTACGTTTACCGCAGCATCCACATAATCATTTCCGGATAATGTTATCCATGGAATAAATGCGGTTACAAGAAACAAAAATAACAACACCATTCCAACAATCCACTGTCCGATTTTTTTGCCTTCTGTCACTTACACCACCTACTTTTCCTTACAACAAAGTTTTTCCAACGTATCGATTACCACCCGGTCATTTTTAATCCGCAAATTCTTATCCAATTCCATCATCCGGCATATCAGTTGAAAATAACCTTTTCGAATTTTTACTCCATGTTTTTTAGGTGGTATTAATTCTGTTTTTTTTGACGACAATCTTGTGAGTGCGTCTGTCGGGACATGCCCCGTCAATAAATAATAAAAGGTTGCTCCCATAGCGTAAATATCCGTCCAAGCTCCTTCATCTTTCGGAATGCCTTCTTTTGCCGTGCGATACTGCTCCGGCGCAGCATAATTCTTTTTTAAAAAGGCAGCCTGCAAAACCGGTTGTTTGTCCGTCATATACTTTGCCGCTCCGAAATCAATTAAAACCACTGTACCCTCTTTGGTACAAATAAGATTGCCCGGCGAAATATCACCATGCACAACATAGTTTTCATGAATCGTACAAAGAGCTTTCATGACCGACAGAATAATCTCCACCGCTCTCCTTTCGGAATAAGGCTCATACTGTCTTTTTTTCATTCTTCTTCCCACACTGTCTCCCTGCAAATATTCCATCACAAGGTACACCGTATCATTGGCTGAAAACACATCATATATCGTAACAATATTTTGTGCATGAATGAATTTGGCAGTTATTTTGGCTTCTTTCAAAAAACTCTTTTTTCCATAAAGAAAAGCATTTAAATATCTGGAATTTTTCACCTCCAAAGCATCCGCTTCCCGCTCTGCCCATTCCGACGGAAAATACTCCTTTACCGCCACATTTCTCTGAAGCAGTAAATCCTCACAAAGATAAGTGATTCCAAAACCACCCACACCAATGCAGCCAATCACCCGGTATCTTTCATCTAAAAGAGTATCTTCTGAAAGTACATGTTCCGGCTTTTGTTTTTCATTTAAGTATTCCAGTTTTTGAATGACCTGTTTGGGATTTTCTTTTGGCAGCATAATCCATGACAAAAAATCTTTTTTATCCATATCTTCCTTCATGGAAAATACCAGCACATAGACTTGTTCAACCGGAAACATGGAGAGCACCACAGGACATCCTTCTTTATCTCTTTGCTGTGAAAATCCCCACGCAATCTGTAACAATTGTGTAAGACTTCCGCCAACCGAAGTTATCATATAGCATCGGATATCCAGTAAACTGTCATAGGTGCGCCAGATTACAAAATCTTTTTTCTTTAAATAACAATTCCCAAGCAAAAATCGTTTAGCAATAATTTTCCCCTGATGCCAGCCGTTTTTGTCTTCTTCTAAGGGCTTTTGCGGACTCCAGCCACAAACCGGACATTCGTCTCTTTCTCTGTCCCATTCCACAAAACAGCCCATGCAAGCCTTTACCTCCATGCCATCCTCCTATGATTGTTTTTCCTTTTCTCCCGAAAGTACCTCACCGTATAAGTCATAATACAAATCTGCCATTCGCTGATACCTATCCTCTATCTGCACCGATAATCCCTTTTTAACGGCCTGAGATTTTTCTTCCGAAACATTCACACCCATTTGCTGCAGACTAACCATTTTGTCTTCACTCACCCGTTCATAGGCACGCTGTGGTTTCCTGCCGGTCAGCAGATAAAAAATGCTGCCGCACAAACTGTAAACATCGGTCCATGGACCTTGTTTTCCATGAGAGTCATATTGCTCAATCGGTGCATAACCATGCTTCAGTAAAACGGAATGATCCTTTCCTGAGTGGTATTCTTTGGCTGCACCAAAATCAATAACTTTTGCTCTTCCCTCTCTGGTTACCATAATATTATCCGGGCTAATATCCCGATGGATAATATTTTCCTTGTGTACCTCGTTGAGTGCCGCAATCACTTCTTTTAACATCGGAAATAAAACATCGGGTGGAATCTTACCGCCCAATTGCTTGGCATACCGGCGCAAATCAATTCCTTCAATATATTCCATAACAATATATGCCGTATTATTTCCATAGAAAAAATCACGGACCGAAACAATTCCGGACATCGTATAAAAATGCGATAAATTTTCTGCTTCTTTGATATATGTTTGCAGCCCATGCTGATACGCGTATTTTGCCTGCTCCGTATTTTCTGTAAAAACGTTTAAGGTGGCGGTTAAGGACGAGTGTGATATCGTTTCCGTAATTCCCCGCGAAGCAACTCCTCTTGGAAAATATTCTTTAATACACACCCGCTTGCTCTGATAAAAATCCCAGCCAATATAAGTAATACCAAAGCCACCTACACCAATCACTTTTCCTACAAGATATTTACCATTTAATATCTCATAAGGCGGCAGACTATTTTTCACCTGCTGATACGCCGGCAAATAAAATCCGCAGTATGGACAGGGTTCTTTTGGCATATTTAATTCTTTCATGCATCCCATGCATAAAACATTGGGGTCTACCAGTCTTTTTGCCATTATTTTTCACTCTCCCGTCTGCTGTCATTAACCATCCACAACTTCATCGGCATCTCCTTCTGTAAAATCTACTTCATCTTCATCGGATGGTTTCTTTTTCACACTTTTCTTTTTCATGCTTTTGGGCTTTGTTGTAGCCGAACTTGGCACCGGTGTCTGTGTAGGCTCCGGTGTCGGCTCTACCCCTTTGCTCTTTACTAAGGTAATCTGTTTGTCCTCCCGGATATTAATGATTTGTCCTTTCTCAGGAAGCTGGGAATCCACTTTTCCTTTTGATACAGTCGAATAATTCTTACCACTTTTTACAACAACAGGAACCGTTATTCCTCGCGACTTCAAAAGTGCCTTAGCCTCATTTACAGACAGTCCTGTAAGTTTTGGCATTTTTTTCTCGTAATCACTTTTTTTACCAACCGAATAAACGAGCACAACCGGGGAAGCCGATTCTCCCTTGGTATACACTTCTCCCGCACCAACGGTCTGCGATACCAGTGACCTATTCGGGATTTCATCCGAATAAGTCTCTTCTACCGTCACTGCAATTCCCTTATCCTCAAAATAGCGAACCGCATCCTCTCTTGTCATAGAAGCACAATCCTTCATTGTAAATTTATTCGTACCACCACTTACCGTAAACTGTACCGATGTATCGCCTGACACAGCACTTCCTTCGACTACACTCTGCTCAATTACCGTGTCCTCTTCTTTTTGTGTATCGTACTCATAGATTGGCTCGGAAATATTTTTAATTCCCGTATTGTTTAACAACTGCTTGGCTTCCTCCAAACTTTTTCCAGTGCAGTCCGGCATTGCCTTCATCTGTTCTGAAGTCTGAACCTTCGCATTGTTTTGTTTCACATACCATGTCACCGCTCCTGCCATCGCACCTGCCAGTCCTATGACGCATAAGATTAAGAGCACTTTCGTACCTGTTTTCATTGCCAAAAGATGTGAAACCAATTGCCCATGCTCCGGTGGCGGCGGTGGTAAAATCCACTCCGGCTCATATACCGGCTGGAAGTTCTGTCCACCAAGCGCCTCCATAAAATCCTCTGCCGTCTGCAAACGATACTGTGGCTTCACATTAAGACAGCACATCATAGCAAGTTCTGCCTGCTCCGGAAGTTCAATTCCCATACTGGATGGTGGAATCAGTGAGTCCTCGTTTACCCGGTTATTTGCCGGAATCGGTTTCATTCCTGTCAACATACGATAAAACAATGCTGCCACAGCATACAAATCCGTATAAGGCCCCTGTGGTGCCGTTTTACTGTACTGCTCAATCGGTGCGTAGCCCTGTTTCAATACGATTTCTGTTCGTATATTAGCAAGCTCTGACGCATGTTTTGCGGCACCAAAATCAATTAATTTGATAACACCTTCATTGGTGACAAATACATTATCCGGTGCAATATCACGATGAAGCACACCTCTTTTATGAATGTCTTTTAACGTATGCAGTACCGTAAGAATAACTCTTCTGCACCACTCATAATCCTTCTTGTTGCCGGACTGTTTGAGAATTGATTTTACATCCATTCCCTCTAAATACTCCATCACAATATAACCGGTTCCATTCTGCTCAAAAAACGTATATATTGCCACTACGCCTTTGATGTCCTGAAGGTTTGCAACACTCCTTGCTTCCTCCAAAAAGCTTTGAAGTCCTGCCCGGAAATGGTGAGCCGATTTTGCATCTTTTGGTCGAACGGTAATTCCATCCGAATCCCTTTCACAAATCTGTCCGGGATAAAATTCCTTAATTGCCACTTTGCATAAAAGCGTCTCGTTCCAGCCAATGTATGTGTTTCCAAATCCACCGGAACCAATTGCCTTCCCCACAATAAATTTGTTCTGCAGCACCGTTCCCGGCTGTAAAAACTGCGGCGGTACGGCTTCCAAATCCAAAGATGCTCCACAGTGTGGACAAGTATGTAATTTTTCATTTTCTATTGGCTGCATACAGCCGTAACATCGTTTCATAAGATTCCTTTCTTTGACGATAGTTTCTATTAATTCATTACACTATCAACATCTTTACTCGCACTATCAGGTTTTTGGGTCGTTTTTGGCTTTGCAGGTTGTGAATCCCTCTGCTTAGGCACACTAGTCGCCTGTGGCACCGGCGTTGCATTTGCCTTTGTCTCAATCACAATCTTATACTTTCCGTCCTTTTTAAATACCTTTTCCGGTTTTCCATCCACAAGTGCATATACATTTGTAATCACCGCATTACTTTCCGGACCTTTTATCGTCACATCATAGCTATATGAAATATCCTTTAAAGCACTCTTTACCGCTGCCGGACTTTTTCCTGACCATGAAACCAGTTTATAAACCGTATCAAATGGAAGTTTACTTGTTTTACTGTCATCAAACGTCTGTCCCGCTGCAATATTCTGGTTTACAATATAGCCAACCCCTTTGACGGAATCTAACGATACATAAGCAGCATTATAAGAAGGAGTTTCCTTTCCAATGAATTTCTTGCCTCTGTACTTAGCAAGTTTTACACTGTTAATATATCTTCCACGAAAATTCTTCATAACATCCTTAAAATATGGGCTCACATAATAGTAAATGGCATCCACATCTTTTAAATCAAAAAAGGTATCTTTCTTTTGACCGCGAATCTCTCTGGCAGAAATAAATTTCCCTTTTACTGTTATGCCATAAACATCCCGGTAATTCTGGCGGTTACTGTCAACGGCATCCTCACCTAACCCTTCCGTTGCCTCTTTACATTTGTCACTGCTAAGTTTTAAATACGCCGCTAACGAGTCCACGTTACCATTCATATTTTCCGCCACCGTTCCATAGTTACAGCGTTTACTCGTAACTAAAGAGCACAGAATCTTTTTATCTTTTCCCAGTGTTCTTCCGCTTACCGGATTCTGCACAGATATAATTTCATCCTCTTGATTTGGGTCATACATAACGGCATTTACTTTCAGAGAAACCCCATCTTTTTTCACAAGTTCTTCCGCATTTCCATACGTCTTACCAATGATATTGGCAGCTCTCACTTCCGTACTGTCTCCCGTGTCAATGGTATCCGTCATTTTCTGGTAAGTAACAACTCCGCCAACACCGACAATCACACAGGCTAACACAGCAACTAAGCCTTTTGCCCACTTCGGGAATTTACCCACATCATTTTTCTTATTTTTTACATGAATCCGCTTAACCTGAGCACTGTTTAATTCTTCTAAAAATACCTGTGCCGACGGCGTACGGTCTTTCTGATACACATTAAGTGCATTCATCATCGCATTCTCTATATTTTGCGGAATGGAGATTCCTAACTGCGTTGGTGTTTTTAATTCATCTAACAAAGCTCTATCGACAGACTCTACCGGCACCTTGCCTGTAATCATTCGATACATCACTGCTCCCAGTGCGTAAACATCGGTCCATGGGCCGCGGACGCCACGGCTTCGATACTGCTCCTCCGGTGCATAACCCTGTTTCAAAATAATCGCAAGGCTCTTGGAATTTGCCGTCGTAACATAACGGGTTGCTCCAAAGTCCATCAGTTTAATCTCCCCCTCCGCCGTAACAACAATAGTTTCCGGTGAGATATCACAATGGATAATGTCAAGCGGATGCACCTGACATAAGCCGGTGAGAATTTTAACAATAAATGCTTTCGCTTCCTCAACAGAAAAAACCTTGCCATCATCAAGAATCTGCTGCAACGTTTCCCCTTCCACATATTCGGAGATTACATAACCGGTATCATTTTCTGCAACACAGTCATATACCTTGGCAATTCCTTCTACCGCATTTAAGTGCTGTATCCGGTTTGCCTCATTCAAAAATGTCGTAAGTCCCTGCTCAAACTGTTCAAGCGCATCACCGGAGTAAATCGTAACTTCTGTTTCCCCTTCTGCGCGGGTTGAAAAATCGCTTGGTAAATACTCTTTCACAAACACTTTCCGGTTGTGCTCAGCATCCATTCCCAAATAGGTAACCGTATATCCACCATAGCGGATAACACGTCCCACAATATACTTTCCACCCACTACGGTTCCCGGGTCTAGATAATATGACTCCTGACGCAGTGTCGTTTCATCGTAACCACAATGTGGACATGTCGTACAATTATCCTCTATATTCGTCATACAACCCATACATAATTTCATGTCTGACTTCCTCCTTTTTCTATGCCTTTATCTTTACCGGTTTTGACTCAACGGTTATATCTCCATATTTTGCGCGAAGTTTGAAATAGCGGTAAGTTCCTTTTTTCATATTGATTTTTGCGCCGCTTTTCTTACTTATGGATTTCACTACTTTTAACTGACTCTTTTTCTTTCCTACTAACACTTCTATTTTCCCTGGTTTTGCAAAACCTTTCCCATAGGAATACGACAATTTGAATGAACGGTACACGCCTTCAATATATCGCTTTGCCTTCCCCCGTACATATTTAATTTTCGGTGTCGGCAGATTACAGGATAAGGTAACCGGAAGTGCCGCCAGTTCTTTTGTCTCCCCCTCTTTGGTCTCCATCAGTTTTACAGAAAGATTTTTTTCTCCCAGAAAACATTTTTTCAAACGGAGAAAATTTCCTAATTTACTGTAAGTAAGATATTTTTCATCACCTTTAGCAAGCGAAACATCCAACCATAAATTTTCTTTTTGCGGAAGTTTTCCAAAGAAATACTCTAATGACAAATTTTTATTAAGTGTCAATTTTCCATTGTCAATATAAGAAACATTGATGAGGCGCCACTCTTTTTCTTCCGAAGAATTGTTTTCTGTATAGGCACAGCGATATAGGGATATACCAATTGGCTCTACACCAAAAACAACACTGTTTTTAGTCGTTTCCAGCCAGTTTCCTCCGTCTTTTTGGAAACGGAATTTGCCTGCATTAACCCCCGTCAACTCAACTTTAGTCTCAAACTGGTCTTTCGCTTCATTATAAACAGGGGCATTGTCCGAATCTACAACTTGAAATTCTTCCGCACGTACCTCACCTGCCGGAGCTAAACTGCCTGCCACAAGGGCGAACATCATAAAACCTGATAAAATCTGTTTTCTCATTTCTCTTACCAATCCTTTCTTTTAACGTTTATCTTTTTTCAAATTTCTAAGAACAATGGTACTTGCCACACCGCATATCAGCATGATAAGAAGCAAAATAAGCCAAGTATGCCATAAATGCTCCGATGTTCTTACAAAAAAGTCTTCATATGGTTTTGCCGGAATTTTCATCAATTTCCCGGTTTCTGTCTCAATTTCTTTATACGGAAGAGCATTCAAATCTGCTGTATTTCCAAGACACTCCATCGACCATCGGCTGACCGTGATTTTGGAAATGACAAGTGCCCCGTCACCTAGCGCAAATAAAACTCCGGAAAATAATAACTGAACAATTAACACAAACGGTGCAAATGCCATAGCCCGGTCTGCATTGCGCACAAGAGACGATACAATCAATCCCATCGATGCCGAAGCAAATATCGTAAGCACCATAGTCAGCCAGATTTCCATTCCCGGATGACTGCCCCAAATAGTTCCTCCTTTGGCAGTATGCTCTAATAAGTTCAAGAAAATAGTGGTCAAAAGCGTCGCCTGTATAAGACAAATAATTCCCTGAACAATGTATTTGGACAACACATAGCCGGACAACCGCAAATTTCCCATATACTCTCTTTTGAGAATGGCTCTCTCCTTACACACTTCCTGAATCGTGTTAAACAATCCAATCCATATGCCGGAACAGGAAAGGGCAAATAAAATTGACTTTGTATCATCAAAGTTTACAAAAGTTCCTTTCTGCGCCACCAAAAACAATAAAAGTGCAATGGCAACCGGCTGAACCAATAACAAAAGCAGTCTTGAATAATCATTTTTAATTAAGTTCATATACCGTGCCGTCAAGACTCGCAGCTGCTTAAACCACGAAACATTTCGCCTTGCGGAATTTTTTATAAACATATCTTCTGCCTTTGTAAGTGCGGGTTCTTCCTGCCTTTTCTGCCAGTAATTTTGCAGATAATAGCCATTCCAGTTATCTGTATTTACAGCAAGTTCATTGTAGATTTCCACTAAATCCTGTTTTCCGAAATATTCATTCATTTCCGAAGGTGGTCCACAATAACAAATCTTTCCTCCCGGTCCCATAAAAATCACCTTGTCGCACAAGTGAATACTCTGTGTGGTATGTGTTACCATGATGATTGTCTTGCCTTCACTCTTTGACAACGAAGCCAATGTATGCATCAGACTTTGTTCCGTATCCGGATCTAAACCGGATGTTGGTTCATCTAAGAAAAATAATCCGGGGTCAGCCAGCAATTCAACGGCTATACTAGCTCTCTTTTTCTGACCACCGCTTAATTTTCTGATATAGGTATCCGCATGTTGCGTAAGGTCTACCATCTCAAGCACCTTATAAATCCGCAGTTCCATTTCTGCCCTTGTTGTGTCGGATGGCATTTTCATTTTTGCTGTATATAACAGCATCTTTTTCAGTTTCAGATTTTCGTAAATAATATCCTGCTGCGGAACAAAGCCAATCATGTTTTTCAAACTATTGAAATTCCTTCTAAGGTCAATTCCATTACAGAAAACATTTCCTTCAATATCCCGGTCAAAGCCGCTCATAGCATTCATTACCGTCGTTTTTCCAGCACCGGAACCTCCGATAATTGCTACAAACTCATTGCTGCCAATATCGCCATAAACCTGATTAAGAATTTTCTTTCGTCCGGCACCTCTGCCTACCTCTTTGGAAATATTTTCAAGCCGGAGAGACACACCGCTCATAGCCCCTTGGTACAACAATTTTCCATCGACGACAAAGAATAAAAAGTTTGCAATCTGAATCATGTCTTTTTCTGCAATCTGCTCATCGCGGTTTACTCTTTTGCCATTGACATATACGCCATTCATGCTGCCATAATCGATGATGGTATACACACCATTCTGGTTCATGATTGCTGCATGCTTTCTCGAAATTCCAGGGCTGTCCATCACAATCGTATTGTCACTGCCACGTCCAATCAGTGTAAGTCCCTCGGATAAAGTCTGACACTGCCATGCACTTTTTTGCAGTGAATCTGTCAGTATAATAACTGCCGATTGATTTGACACATGACTTTTTGCATCAATCCGGAGAATCCAGTCTCCTGATTCTTTCTGATAATACTTTCTCGGCTTCATCCATTCATAAATTTCACCACGGTATAAATACGTTCCATTGGTACTTCCCACATCGCCAACATAGGTTTTTCCATTTGCAAATTTAATTTTTCCATGGACTCCCGAAATGGTCGACATAGGGATTACAATATCACAGCGGTCCGGGTCTCTTCCGAACAAAATACGGTCTTTTCCAAATGCCTTCAAATCGTAATCATAAAAGTTTGTACCAGTAAGTACAATCATCCGGCTTGCCTGCCTGTTTTCCCAATGCGGACTTCCTACATATTGTGTTTGTTGTAGCTGTTCCATAACCTGCTCCCTTTATCCAAGTGACTTAGTTTTCCTTTTTCTCTTTCACATACTGCTGGCAGAAAGTTTTTACCCCCAGCGAATCACTTACATCATTTACATATAACTTACTCTGAAATTCTTCCATTTCCGCTATCCCTTTTCCAACCAGCACACAATCTCTTTTCTGGTTTACCAGCTTCTGAAAACAGCTTAAGGACTCATTATACTTAAAAAATTCTTCAAATGCTTTTTTCTGAATTGGAAATGGCGTTGTGCCATCTGCCGCATAGAAATTTCCCTCAGCCGCTTCACTCATCAAAATCCACATAAAACGCATACAGGCATTCTGTTTGTTTTCAGACGATTGTGCACTAATGGCATATTTTTCATCAAACTGCACAAACATCTTTCCATCCTGTGTTAAAACATGCGCACGGTAATCCGTGACTGAATTTTTCTGAATTTCCTCAGAAACTGCTTTGCGCTGAATAAAGTTATACAGAAAATAACGGTACTCAACATTGGCAATTGTACTATTTCCCCGGTCAAGCACATTATTTGCTGCTGTCACCATTCCGCTTGTTGCCTCTCCACGCCTCGAAACATCAAAAAGGTAAGAAGAAAGATTTGTGACCATATTGGTATCCGGCTGCAATTTCCCGGTAGAAAAATCAAAACAATCCGGGCCGGCAAGAACTGCCATCTTTGCAATCGCACCATAATACTTCGCAAAAGTATATTCCGTAGAATCAGCAGCTTTATTTTCTTTCACTACATCTGCTATCTCAACGGCATCACTGTTTTTATACTTTTCATCTGTATAAAAAACACTGTCCTTTAAGCTGTTTTCCGGTTTTTGTTCATACTGTTTGCCAAAAAGCAAAAGTGTATTGATACCAGTAGGCATTTCATTCATTTGTGGGAAACATTTTTCATACTCCGTTAAGTACAAATAATCCTCCCGCTCAAGTTCCTCTAACACGTTATCCTGATAAGATACCAGTTTGTAAGAATCCAAATCCGATACATTATCAGAGAAAAACATATCCGGCATTGATTTATTTTCTTTTGCCTTTTTCAATTCCTGTGACATCGTTGCATCCGGATTATCCTTTGTAATATTAACGACATTCACTGTGATTTTTTTATTGTCCTGAAGCATCTGATTTACCCGCCCACTTGCATTCTCACTTGAGACAAAATTCTTCGATGCAACGGAATCGAGCATCTCCTTCTGCTTTTCATTTTCCACCCAGATTGTAATGGTATCCTTATGTAAGGTTGTATCAAAAATCCTGCTTTCTTTTTTTAATACGGTAGAAAAAAGTGTAAAACCTACTACAACCGCTAACACCAAAACGGATACCAGACTAATTGTCCAGTTTCTTCTCCTTCTGCGTTTTTTCTGTTTTACTTTTGGATATTCCGCCATTCGTTTACTTTCTAAGGCATCCTCAAACTGCTGTATACTCTGAAAACGCAGTTCCGGACGGACTGCCATTGCCTCCATAATGGCACGGTCAATGTTCGGTTCAATATCCACTCCCAGTTCTGCCGGAGATTTAAGGCTATCTTTAAATTCTCTTTCTGTGGCTTCCATTGGTTTGATACCCGTAACCATCTGGTATAAAATAGCGCCAACCGAATAAATGTCCGTAAAAAATCCCTGCTTACTTTTATCGCGGTACTGCTCCGGTGCAGAATATCCGACTTTGATGATTTTCTCTCCTGCCATTCCCTCAGAGCTGTCATTTAACTGAGCCGCACCAAAGTCAAATATTTTAACATTTCTCTCATCCGAAATAAATATATTATCCGGACTGATATCACGGTGAATAATTCCTTTTGCATGAATTTTTTTGACCGCTTCAATAATCGGATGAATTACATTTAATGCAACTTCCGGCTCCATCCGCCCCTGTCTTTCCAAATAATCTTTTAACAATACACCATCGACATATTCCATAATGATATATGCCGTATTATTTGCCTCAAAAAAGTCATATACATTCACAATATCTTTTGCTTTTCCAAACTGGGCAATACTCTGAGCCTCCATAAGGAACCGCTTCAACTGTGCCTGATACTGATTTTGTTTATCCCCTGATAAAAGTCCTACACTACATTCACCCGGCGCACGGTTTACTAAACCTGCCGGATAAAACTCTTTTACCGCGACAACAACACCAAGTGTTGTATCAAAACACTTATAGGTAATTCCAAATCCACCAAATCCAATGGCATTTCCCACAATAAAATGATTTGCAAGGATTGTACCCGGTGTCAGATAATGAGGCTGCTTAGGTTTTGTTCCCTCTACATATCCGCAAAAAGGACATACCTCATATTGTCCTTTTACGCTAAAACAATTCATACATAATTCGCTTGCCATATTCTACCTCTTTCATTATTCCAGTCGAAACCGATTTTCTTCACTGCCAAAATCAAGAATAGTTCCCGGTTTCAGGCAAATCTCCATGTTCTGCGGAAGACACTCCTGTGAACCATTTGTAAAACTGCCGTTGCTGGATGTGTCAACAATTTTAAAACACTCTTTATCTCTATGAAAACTTATGACACAATGTTTTCGACTGACTTTCTGCTGGTTTTCAAAAACTAAATCATTATCCGCAGTTCGTCCAATCCGAATGGTTTCTCCATCCTGAATTGGAATTTCTGCTCCCTTATAAATACCGGCAAGACCGACCAGAACACCTCTTACCGTCTCAATCTTCATATTTTCATCGCCGGTTTTCTCTGCCGGACTGACAATGTTATATCTCATATTTTGCTGTTCATTTTTAATTTCCTGCACCTTAGGAATCACATCGGAGGTGACCGGTTTCTTTCTGCGTGGCCGCACAAAGAAACTCACAATCCCAAGAACCGCCGCTGCTATAGAAACGGACAAACTGATAAAAAAGGCATATCCCCAGCTAACAGAAGTTTCCCCTGAAATATTCCAAATTGGTGCCAGAGAATCAATCACAAAAAACAGCGTAATGTAAGCCCCCGCAATTACAAGGGAGAAAATCCCGGATAAAATTTGCTTGGCGCTCCCTACTAAACCAATAATTCCTGCAGCAAGTGACAATATCACCGGCAGAACTAAAAGTCCCCACACAACAAACATGACCGAAACTCCAAACACATGCGGATTCGCCGAATCCGGGTGGATTACATTTTGTAAATACTGAAATGCTGAAAATTCCTTTGTTCCATAATTGGTATGTACAATTTTGGTCATAGGCAGAAAAAATACCGCCAAATTCACAAAGAGCAGTAATGCTCCTGCTATTCTTATTCCTTTTGCACTACGGTCCATCATTTTCCTCCTGTTTTTCCTTTGAATTACTCGTTATTTTTTTTACTTAATTCTTCCAGTAAAGTGCTCCAATTAAACCGCTCTCCACACAATGGCATGAATAACAGATTTACATCGCCAACCGTAATCATGTCATAAGCTTCCAGTTTTACCGGACTGAGCACAACTTCATTGTTTCGATATACCAAACCACTGGAATCTCCCGGCTGAACCAAATACAAATGTTTTTTCGGTTCATATACAACAATGGCATGGCGGTTTCTGGATACGCTTTTATCACCAACTAAGGCAATATCCATCTGGATGTCACGTCCAATGAAATTTTTACCAACTTTCAAATGGAAATCCTGACCTACATGAGCACCACCCATCGCAATTAACCATCCCACACATGGAGAAGAAATGGTATTCACCTGTGGTGCATTTACTACGGATGGATTCGGGCTTGCGGCATTTGCGCCGGTAACACCTGAAAACAAATCATCATAAAATGCTACCGTATGGTCATCATCTTCTGTCCACTCCGGCTGATTAACAGTCGGCACTGTTTCAGTTGCGGCAAATGTATCCTGTGTCAGCGGAATTGTCGGCTGCTCATTATAATCATCCGCATAAGGTATTGTTGGCTGTTCAATCGGCGTTCCTCCGGTCGGAAGTGTTACTTCATCGGCCGGCATAACCGGTGCCTGCCCCCACTGATTTACCGGTTCCTGTGGCACCGGTACCGGTGACGGTGTTGTCATATCCTCTGTAAATACTGTTGTGAGGCTGTCATCTGAACCAGCTCCCCCCTGACAATGTGGACATACCGCATATTTTTCCTTGTCAAAAAAGTGCCCCTTTTCGCATCTGCTTAAATTCATAATTACTCCTTTCTGCGCTTTTGCGCCTGCACCTTTGTGCTTATCTTTCTTTGTTAATAATAGATTCTTTATATTGCAGTATCGCTACGGAGGTATTATCCTGCGAGTGAGTGTTTCCTGTGATAGCGGCATTCACAAGTGTTTTTGCCTTATCTTCCATCGAAACAATATCACTCACTATAATCCCGTGAATCTGCTCATCCGACAGGGTCTTTGTAATCCCATCGCTGCAAAGCATAACTACATCACCGTACTGCATCTCAAATGGCTGTGTATTCACATCCATAAGATTTACATTTCCAATTCCAAGAAAACTTATTAATGCTTCTTTTTGCCGTTTTGCCATCGCTTCTTCTTTTGTCATCTGACCGTTGGCAACCATCTCCTGTAAACGGAGCCAGTAATTATGGTCTCTTGTTACCTGTCTCATCTGGCTTCCACGGATAATATAAATTCTACTGTCACCAACGGATGCCCAGTATAATTTATTATCTTCTGCAATCACCGCAACCATTGTTGTACCGGAACCTTTTCCGTTTTCTTTTGGAAAATTGTAGATTGCCTCATCAATTGCTAAAATCCCTTGTCTGAAAAATGTAGGAATATCCACTGAAGCACTTTTCTCTATCTGCTTAAATGCTGAAACTAACATCTGGATTGCCGTCTGACTTGCTTTGCCGCCATCCGCCATTCCGCCCATTCCGTCACATACCACAGCTAATACTCTGGTCTTTTTATTTGCTGCCAGTTTCTTGCCTTTGGATACATAAACAGCATCCTGCTGGTACTGACGATTTCCGGTAACGGTATACGATAACGTTGCTAGTTCTGGCACCATACGCTGTACTCTACCGGTTGACGGTGAGCTAACCGGCTCCTTTTTTACCTCTTTTTTCTTTCCAAACACGATTCATTCACCTCCAAAAAAAATAAATATCTCTGACTCTGTGTCTGTAAATAAAACCATTCCCCCGCTTTCAATGTAACGGATTGTCCCATCAAAAGTGCTCCAAATTTGGTATATGTGTAATTTCTGGAATAGTTTTTTACATAAAACTGATTGTTTTCTGTATCGTAAGTAACCTCACAATGTTCGCCGCTGATTTGCGGATTCGTTATGACGTACTGGCATTTCGCCCGGTTTCTTCCAATTTTTATCTGATTGTGTATCAAATCAATTCTTTGATTTTCTCCTTGCCCCTGCAATATGATGAAAGCAAAACTTTTCTGTCTGCCATCTGACACAATTCGGTGTGACAGATGCATTTCATGTACAAATTCTTTCATGTTCCTTGTACGAGTCTGCCACTTTTTTTGCAGTGCATGATTTATTGCCGCATTGATATGGCTTGGTATGTGAGGCAGCAATTCTTTAAGTGGCTTTATTTCAACTCCTGCTTCCCGATCCGGTGCCGTCGGCAGCTTCTTCCCACTTACCACATAGTAGTAAGTGGCAGCAAGACCATACACATCCGTATGCGGTCCCTGTCTGCCTGAACGGGAATATTGTTCAATCGGTGCAAAACCGGGTTTAACCATAACGGAAATGCTTTGTGGGGAATTGAGTGCAAATTCTCTCGTTGCACCAAAATCAATCAGTTTCATTTCCCCTTTATTGTCATACATAATATTGTCCGGACTGATGTCTCGGTGCAGAAGATTTTTCTTATGTACACGATGCAGCGAATCTCCAATTTCCTGAACCATCTGATTGGCAAGGGCAATTGACAAGGGCTTGTTTTGTTCTCTCATATAGCGGCTCAATGTAACACCCTGCACATACTCCATAACGAGATAGGCGGTTCCATTCTGCTCAAAAAAATCTCTGACATTCACAATGTGTGATTCTCTTTGAAATTCCAGCAGGATATTTGCCTCTTTCACAAACACATCTTTCCCGTGATAGTACAATTCATCCTTTAACTGGCTGTTTGGCTCAATCTGATTGGTTCCTGCCATACGCACCGCCCATTCAACAGGAAAATATTCTTTGACTGCACACCGCTGTCTGAGTCGACTGTCAAATGCCAGATAGGTAATTCCAAATCCGCCAATTCCCAGTACACGCCCCAGAAAATATCGGTTTTTCAGCAGTACCCCGGCTCGCATAGCCCGTGAATCAACAGCCGCCTTTTGTTCATAACCACATTGGTAACATAAACGACCATTAAAACAATCACTTTGAAAACAATTAGGGCAAAACAAATTTGTTTTCATCTTTTTCCCTCTTTCCTAGCCGCTCTATTCTTCCTCTGCCTCTGAAACAGCTTCTGCTTTCATCGTATGGAAAACAAATTTTTCACGTCCGGCAGTAATGATATCACCATCCAAGAGCATCCGGCGGTTCGTCATTTTCACACCATTGACAAATGTTCCGTTCGTAGATTCCAAATCTTCAATGTAGCATGCCATTTTCGTTACTTCTATCACAAAATGCTGTTTCGAAAGGCGCTCATCATCAAAATAAATATTACATATATCCGAACGCCCAATAAACAAACTGCCCTCGACATTCCATTCCACATCCTGAATTTTTCCGGCACGGTCGGTAATGGTAAGCCGAATTAGTTTGGAATCTGCTTTTAATAAATCATCCGGATTTATTTCAACAACTTTTTCCGGTTTTCGCTTTGTAATGATAATTACGATAACACCGATAATAAGAACCAGTGCAATAAGGGCAATCCACCAATACGAACGGACAAACTGTTTCGTCTGTTCAGACTTTTCATCTAAACCGGTAAATTTAAAATTGTATTCCTGATTAATCGGATTTGCCTCTTGTGTGTCGTCATGAATATTGGAACATATCAGGGTATATTCACCCGTATACAAGTCCTCCTTAAACGTAAGCACAACTGTGTTATCCACGCTATTGTAATTTACATTGTTAATTGCCCACACCCTGCCATTGTCATCTTTACTTTTTGATTTCACAACATAATTGGAAACTTTGTCCGCGCCAACTACACTGCCCGAATTGTCCGTCAATTCAAATGTAATCGCATTGCTTTTACTCTTTTTTATGTTACGAATAACCGGTGCTTCTTTATCCGGCGTCCAACGACTGTAGTCAATACGTCCGCTCACATTACCACTGCCGCGTTTTTCACTTAAGGTAATTGCACTGATACCATCCAGTTTTTTATTGTTTGGTGCTTCCATTTTCACAACATACGTATAATTCCACACAATATCTGAAAATGTTTTAAATCCTTCTTTTACCTGTTTTTTTGACGTATTCCAGTGACACTTATCAAAATTGTAGCCACGACTGTTCTTTTCTTCTAAAATTTGATAGGTCGCATTCATTTTTTTCTTGTTTGGCTTTTTTGCTTTATTCTTTAATAGAATTCCATACACCGGAACCATCGATTTTTTTACATTTTCGAGTGTACTTTCTTTGGAATTATCTTTTCCCAAAGAGTCATCTTCCCCGTCTGTCACCAGTAAAACAACGGTCCTCTGGCTTGGCTGTGCATCGGCATATGCTGTCAACACTTCATTTAAAGAACGATACAGTACCGTTCTGCTTTTGGCTTCTTTATGATACGGAATCTTGTTTATTTTCTTGATATCTGATTTGAGCGTCTTTGTTTCATTTCCCGACACTGCCTGATTTCCATTTCTTAGCACATTACTCTTTTGACCGCTCGCACGCAAGGTTCCCACTGTATATAATGTCATTTTGTCCTGTGCTTTCATGGACTTTCGCAGTGCTGCAATTTGTTTTTTTGCCTCTGAAAACTGCCCCTTATCTACAGACCCGGAGTTATCCACAAGAATAATGGTATGGAGTCCTTCTTTACTCTCTTTAAAGGAGACTGCCAAATCACTCTGTTTTAAAGAAATGGTATTTCCGATTGTTCCATTAAAAACCATGCTGTCAGAAGCCTTTGCTCCAACAATGTAACTGGTTACATAAGGTGCTGCATCACTTTTTGCCATTTCCAACAAATACGGTGTTTTAAAATATTTTGCCTGCACTTTGATTGTGCAGCAAATCAGACACACTGCAAAAATCAGACAACTGTTTTGTAATATTTTCTTTACTCCTGCCATTTTCTCTCCTCCTCACAATATGGAATGAATACCAATTCCGTTTTTCCAATTGTAATAACATCACCTGCCGAAAGTTTGACTGCTTCCTCGGCTAACTCACCTGCCACATAGACGGTATTTCCTCCCTCCGGCGTCACATAAAAGGCATTTCCTTTCGGGTCATAGGTAACCGATGCATGCTTGTTCCTTGCAATCGTTTTATCATCAATCAACACAACATCCATCGTATTGCTTCTTCCAATAAAATTTTTTCCGGCATGAAGTCTGTAATCTTTTCCTCTCTCCTCCCCCGTCTGACATACCAGCCATCCGGTCACCGGCTGAACACCTGCCATGCCAAAGAATCCAAAGGAAACGGTTTTGTCATCATCCGAAAATTCACCAAGTGCATCCATCGGTATTTCACCCCCGATGTTTTCCTGCACAATTTCACCTAACTGTTCGCCAAGTGATAAATCTGCATCCATGATGGATACCGTTTTATCGTCCTCCTCAACATTGTCAACCATCAAACTCAGTGTTTCATTCTTTTTCTTACAATGTGGACAGTTCCGAAATACATTCGGGTCATACCAATGTCCATTTTTACATTTAACAGCCATGTTTTCTCCTTTCTCTGCCGTTTATTTACCGAACAAAAACAGCAATTGCCGTGTAATTATCCATGTTGGTTCCTTTTCCGTTCTGCCTGATAATCTGCTCCATGGAAGACAGCCATTCCTTTGGCGAACGGGATTTTTTCAAACACGTCCCCATCTCTTTTTCCTCAATCAATTCCCAAAATCCATCGGTACACAATAAAAAACTGCTTTTTGCTGATATATCAAATTCATCCATAATTTGATATTTGGGCGTATTCCATTGTGTTCCCATTACCCGCAAAAGCCGGCTTCTATCCTCATGGTGGCGAATATCTTTCTCTTTTATTGCACCGCTGTTTACTAACATTTGTGGAACGCTGTGGTCTTTTGTACGCAGCTTATATTTATTTTTTTCAAACCAGTAGATTCTGGAATCTCCCACATAAGAAAACTTTGCTTTTTCATCCTTGATTTCCAGACAAGTTAATGTCGTTTTCATGCCGCTTTCTTTATGTTCCTGCCGCTGCTTTTCCAGTAATTGGTTCTGACTTTTCATAATACTGTCTGCTACCGAAAGTCCCTCTGCCAAACACTGTTTCATGGTCTCTACAACAAAAGAGGACGCCACTTCACCATCACCGTGTCCACCAAGCCCATCACATACAAGAAAGTATTTTTTGTCCGGCAGTTCGAGGATTCCATAAGCATCTTCATTCGTTTTTCGTTCCCCGATGCTTGTTATAACAGCATAGGAAATTTCATAACTTGTTTTTTTCATCCATAACTCCTTTACTATCATTCCAGTCTGGCACTTTCATTTTTTCTCACTCCATTTTATCACGCCATGTATTCAACCTTTTTCCTAATTTTTAACGGCGAGCACAAAAAAAGAACTGCCTGTACGCGATAAACTTCTCTATCTGCGTTACAAACAGCTCTTTTTTGCTATTTCATTTTAGCAATATTTTTATTTGTAATATTTTTAAATTTTATTTCGCCTCGGCACGCTTTTTCTATTCTGTTATAATCTGCCTTTGTGACTTTCTTTTTCCCTAAATATGTTCCACTGTACTCAGCCTTATTTTTGTCCATGTACTCTTTTTTGTTGACAAGGCTTACACAGACAATTCTATTTTTCTTGATTTTATATTCCGCATAAAGATGAGGCATAATGTTATTTCCATTATCATCCGTATATCCGGGGCCGCCTCTGTAAAATGCATAACTTTTTCTAGAAGGCATCCGTGAAAGTCCGCCAAAACACAGATAATTATCTTTTGAACTAGGTCCTTTTATTTTCACCAGTTTCTTATTGCTCTTTTTGCATGTATAATAAAGCATTTCCCCTGTTATTTGACCATCTTTTTGAATCATAAGCTCCGGAATTCCATTTCGGTCTATGTCAACAAGAGCAAACTTAGGTATCGAATATTCATCGTTACCTTTTCCTACATACTTCTGCAAGACCTTAGTATATTGTCTTTTTACCTTCTTTGACATTGCATTTGATTTCGGTGCTGAAACTGCAAGCCCAGCAACCAAAAGAAATACTATCATACATTTCATTCTTTTCATACTATCTACCTCCTTTTGTACAGACATATCTAGAAACGTTTCATCTTATACCCTTTTTTATTGCCAATAAGTGCTTTTAATTTTTTCTTATAAACTTTATAACTAACTTTTACACCATTAATTTCTGTATGTCTCTTATTGTTCTCATCTACAGTTGATGTATATGAGACACCTTTTGAAGAAAGTTTTCCATTTTTGTACTTGTAAAACATCCGGTCCAAAGAGCCATGACTAAAACCTCTGTCAATATAATTGCTTTTTTTGTATATTGCACAATAATCATCATGTTCATATGGATTGAAATATTGTGGCATCTTGATAACCGGTTTCACTTTTCCCTTTACAATCGAATATACTGCTGTTGTTTCACCAAAACTATATATGTCTGCCGTATTGCATTTGGATGCATCAACATAGCGCAAAATGCACTCATCCACACCATTCTTATCAATATCTGCAAATACATAAAATGTACGTGGTTTTTCCGTATAATTCTCCACTTTGGAACTTAATTTCTTCATACGTGTATCATACTTTTTGATAAGACTTTGATACATTTTGTGCTGCTTTTTCTTGCTTATTTTTGCACTTGACACAGGACTATATAACTGACCTGCTATCACGCCAAAAATCAACATAAATACACATAGGATTTTTTTGTATTGTTTCATAAAATAAAACTCCTTTCGTAAATACTTTTTACTTAATTATATAAGTCACTAATATATCACTCATCACTTGACTTTTTTAAATGTTCCGCTATATGGAATTTTGGCATCACGCCCATCCAAAGCATACACCCTTATCTTTTTGTGAAAAAACTTAATCTTAATGGCAGAACCTTTCACGTAATAAACATTCGATTTAATTTTTGTCAGTTTCTCTCTAACATATTTCTTACCGCCAATGTATACTTTCATAGATTTATTTTTACCATTAAATTTTATTTTCGTTTTTTTATTACTAGATATATTTCTACCTGTGTAAGTACCAGATAATTTATAAACCTTTGCATTTACAATATCCATACTTCCAATATAAAATATAAATATCCAGCCTAAAACAAAAACTTGACCAACTATCCTTTTCGTTCTCAATCCCCTCCATCCATCAAAATAGCAACTACTTTATTATTTTTTAAATATATTTCTCCAAAAAAACCGTCAAAATAATAGTTGCCTTTTTTTCCTTCAAAATCCTCAACATAATCATAGTTTATCTTACTTTTTTTAAGATAGCGTTTTAATTGATTTATTGAAGCACGTTTATAATATACTTGCCCTTTTTTATATGGAAATCCCACATCTCTATAATAATATTTACAAGATGATGCCAGTTTAAGTACAACCGTCTTTCCTTTAAACAGAGGGTCTTCACTATTAAACCATGATTTCTGCGGTCTTATTTTTATAGAGTTCTTAAATAATCGCACAATCTGAAACTGTGTGGCATGCTTTTTTACATTTGTATTCTTAATAAAATGCTTTTTCTTTTTAATAATTTTTGATTGAGAATATACCTTGTCTCCCTTTTGATACGAAAACACATCTCTTGTTTTCGCATCTAAAACATCAGCATTTCCAATAACCAAAATCATTATGAAACTTAACGCTATAATTTCTTTCATCTTCTTTTTCATACCACTCACTCCTCCTAGTCATCCTTATTTTCCAATATCTATTTTACCTTTGCACTTCTCTTTTTCGACCATTTCGCATATACTGTTTTTCCCTGTACCTTCTTATAAGCACGAATACGGAAATAATATCTTTTCTTCTTTTTTAATTTCTTAATTGTCTTTGTTGAACGGTATCCATTCTTAACTTTTATTACTTTCGCTTTTTTCATCTTTTTGTTCTGCGCATACTGAATTTGATAGCCGTCACTGTCGTATGTAGTAGACCAACCAAGTTTTACCTTTTTCTTACCTGCAACCACACCACCAATACTCCAAAAATAATTCTGGTTTAACGTTTTCTTTTTGATATATTCATCTTTATATGTCTTACCACACTTTTTGCATTTGTGAAGTGTGTAACCATTCTGTAAATAAGTTTCATTTACCCACGTATTTTCATATTCATGCTCACAATTTGACTGATTCAAGGCACGCATCGTAAAAATGTATTTTCCTTCATCACCTGAGATTTTAATATAATGAGTTCCTTTTGCTAAAACACATTCTTTCTTTGTTACAGCCGGTTTTGATAAACTTCCCTGATAAACATATTCACTTTCTTCTGTTTCAGAAAGGTCTTTATTATAAAAATAAAAATGTGCACTGTAATCCATATAAGATGTCAAAGAAAACACATAATATGCATTTTGGGGTATAACTACTTTAAACCAATCCTGGTCATCTGTTGCCGTAATTGCACCCGTAATCGTAGTTCCCAAAGAATACGTTTGCGGCGAATCATAAGAGTGCGCATTATTATCGTTTACTTCATAACTGGTAAACGATGCATTTAAACGATATTTACCTGTATATGACTCATTATCAACTTTTAAATAATAGATTCCCTTTGATAACGAATAATTTGCCACCTTTGTATCCGGTTGTGTCATATTTCCATCGTATGCATAATCCCTGTATAATCGTTCGGAAAAATCAGATGTATACAACTGAAAATATGTAAATCCATCAATATATGACATCACTTTTAACTCAACACGTCCATCTGATGGGATAACCAGTTTATACCAGTCATCCTGTTCCTCTGACATAAGCCACTTATCACTGCTCCAAGTTCCTGTAAAACTCAAATTCTGTGCCAAACTGGTCGCATCCTGCTGTGCTTTACTTGTTGTCGGTTTATTTGTTATCTGATGTGATACTAGCAACACCATTGCTAAAACGATAGCAACTATTTTCTTTTTCATTTTTCCAACTTCCTTTCCATTTACATTTGTTCCATTTTATCACTTCCACCCTCAAACTTTTTTCCTAATTTTAAATCAGTTTTAGTCACTTTTAAATTGCTCCACTTGACCGTTTATCCTCTTTAACTTTTACAAAGTCAATACTGTGGATTGTTACATAGATATTACTTGCTTGTGCACATACTGCTATTGCAGTCAACGTTTTAGGATTCATTCCTTTATTTATCAACAGATTTATGGGAATAAACATGGCACGAGTTTCATATTTCTCCTTTACCTGATTTCCTGCAGTACATGTGGATATTCCTTTCCATATCGACTCATTTGTTGTATGAATCCATCCACCCTCGTATGTCTCAGCAGATGACGACGCTGGAAAATCGGCAGTACGAATATCCTTATTGCCATTATATGTTCGGAAATTTAGTTCATTTTCAGAAGTTACAACTAGGCGAATATAATCATACTCTGAAATATCCTTCGTTCCATTATCATACCCATAAAATCCTTCTCCTCTGGTATCCGATATATCAATAATTTCATCTTCACTCGTTACCGGATTAATGTAAAATGACACTCCTGAATTATAATCTGTTGATGATGTAAATGTCACCGAACCATCATCATAAAACCTTGTGCCTTTTGTTATACTCTCGCCATCACTTCGCTTTGATGCAGAGGTAAATGTAGTTTCATTTAATTCCGACATCGTAACAGGATATGTTTTTGATTCATCAATATTTACTCTTGTATTATTCACAAAAAAACTATTTACCGGTGTTTGCATTGGAGTCGTTGTTGGCGTTAACGTTGGTTCTGCTGTTGGACTTTCCGTCGGTAAAATTGTTTGAGTTGCTTTTATTGTCGGCTCCGCTGTCTGTGTATTATTTGCTGTACCTTGTGGCGTAATATCTGGCATTTTCGTTTGTTTTACACCTATCTTTTCAAGAACTGTTACTGTCGTTATGTATTTTCTCTTACCAATCTTTGCCTGCACTTTTGCTTTTCCGGCTATTTTCCCTTTAACCGTAACACTCGTTTTTTTCTTTTTACTGAGCGAAATATTTTTCTTACCTAATGTAACCGTCCATTTTGTTTTCTTCTTATTATTTTTGAGTTTAATCTTTACAGTCTTTCCAACGTACACTGTCACTAATTTTTTTTCAAGTTTGACCTTTTTCTTTGCTGCTGCACTATATTTAATTTTCAGGGGTGAAAACATACTACAAATTGTCAAGCAAATTGCAATGCTTGCTGCAAGCATTCTCATTAATTTCTTATTCATATATTTGTACCTCCAATTCCAAAAAAACAAACAACTTCCATCGTTATTACTGTTCCTAAATAATTTTATTTTTTTATCTTAATTTTTTTCACACTACTCCACTTGCCGTATAACTTTTTACCAGCAGAAACTGTATACGCACGAACTCTTACATAATAAGTTTTCTTCTTTTTCAACTTTTTGACCGTATACTTCATCTTTGCTGTTAACTTTGTTTTCTTTGCCTTAAATTTTTTATTTGTTGCATATTGCAGTTGATAACCATTTGCCCCAGCAACCTTTTTCCACTTCAAGATAATCTTAGCCCCTTTTATATTCTTGGCTGTTGTCAAAGTTGCTTTCGATGGTGCTATAACTGTACCTTTCGACGTTGATGATACTATACTTGTATTATTCCCCGGATTAACAATAGGTGATATTTTCTCCGTCGGTACAGGAGTTGAGGTAATTGTTGGCGTAGAAGTTGAGGTAGGTGATACTGTTGGGGTTGGTGCAGGAGTTTCATTCTCTTCTGTTTCTGTACCTATTGATGTTATCTTTCCAGCGTATTTCCATACATTAGAGGAAAGATTTAAATGTAATACCGGACGAATCCCCTGTGTTTCCACTTCATTACTTCTTCCATTATAATTAACATACCCATCTTCATCTACAGCACACGTATACAGATTATCTTTGCCTGGAGTTCTCAACCACCACTGAGATTTCCCCTCATAAGACGAGTCATGTGACTCATATCCTCCATATTTACTAACATACATAGTATTTTCCACCGATCGTGTTTCGGTTCTCGTAGTTGCATCTTTTACAAAACCATATTTTTCATCACACGCCTCATTCATTGACAATAAGTATATTCTATCAATAGTGTTAATACCTGCATTCGAATTATAATAATTATTTTGTTCATTTACAACAATCGTATCTTGAATTTCTTTCTGCTCTTCACTTGAAAATGCGTTATTAACAAAAACATTATTTAACCATTTCCGTAATATACTAGTTTCCCACACCACATACTCCCTACGGTCACTATCATATTTGTTATATGGTTTAACATCAATATTTTTATCAGTAATTAAAAAAGCATCATCCCCATTCACTGATAATACTCTCCATTTAATTGGTTGAATTTTAAAATATCCCTGCCATTTTTCCTTTTGATATGTTTTATTTTCTAGATCATATTTTGTATAATCAATTTTGTCTCCTTCTTGATATATCATTTTTGTACCATCAACATCTGTATACTCCTCTCCTACCTCGGGATTTTCTGGTGTTATCTGCGGTTTATATTCGTTTTGCGGATAACTGCCAAAATACACACAATCCCATGTGCTAATCCCATCTGTATTTACTACAGGATTTTTTACAGAATAATTTTTCGACGGAGTGTCAGTTCCACCTGTTGGCGTCGGTGTAGGACCACCATTATTTTTAGAATCTACCTTATCAGCCTTTCTCCACTCTTGAGAAGATAGATTAATATGTAAAACTGGACGGTTTCCAAGAAAAGCAGCGTTGACAGAGTAATCCTTTTTTCCAACCCCAATAGCTGCTCCCCCTCCAACAATTCCTATACCAGAAGCTAAATTTGGCGCGTATCCAGATGAACGAAGCCACCAAGCTCCCGTTCCCATCGAGATATCAACACCACATAACTGTGCAAAATCTGTGTTTCTTGCTTCTCTTGTCTTGCTTGCTGTGTAATACTGTTCACTAAAACCATATTCATTATTACTAACTTCAGAATCGGATAACAAGTATACTTTATCTATCGTATTGCCTCCCTCTTCTGTTCCATTATAAGAAGTATCACCATTCACAACCACTGTATCCTTAATCATTGCTTGTTCCTTTTTAGTAAATGCACGATTAAAAAATGTGCTATTTAGCCATGTTCGCAATGTTGATGTTCCCCATGTTATACTAATATTTTGTGTATTATATGGCTGTACATCTAAATTTTTATCCGCAAGTAAAAATGCATCGTTTCCATCAATTTTCAAAACCCGCCATTTTATTGGTTCAACCTTGAAATACCCATTACACTTTACTTTCTTATATTCATTATTTTTCTCGTCATATTTATTATAATCTGTCTTTTCTCCTTCCTGATATACCATCTTTGTTCCATCAACATCTGTATATTCTTTTCCTGATTCAAGATTTTCCGGTATGTTTTTTGGCTTGTACATACTTTGAGGATAATTACCAAAATACACACAATCCCATGTGGTAACACCATTCTCATCTATCACCGGATTACATAATCCATAACTATTACTCTTCTCCTCAGCCTTACTATTTACTTTTTCTTTGGAATAATCAAGTATGGTTACTAACAATGTAGTAACCATGGTTACAATAATCCATTTTTTTATTATTTTTTTCATATTACTCTTTCTCCTTGTTTTCCTCACCTTATATTTTTTGTTTGTTATGTATTATAATTGTATCTCATAAACTTTTGTCTCTACTATCACCTTTTCTTTGAGCGACAAAGTGCCCTCTATCTCCACAAATAGTTTTGTTCTTCCAGCCAGTGCATATGTTCCATGCGATTCGCAATTTGACTTTGATTGTACTGCATAATCTGATTGCTTTTTCGTATATCGCACAAAACCTGACCATTCATAACTTGCTGCTCAAACATACTTTTAGTCATTTTTTGAGATTCTGACACAACATCATACAACATTCTTTGATTCTGTTTTATTTCTTTTATGTCACTCGAAATGGAATCTAATGTGCTAATAATATGTCCCAAACGAAGTTCATTTTCATATAAATTGTATGCCCCCTCATGTCCTGTCAACCCATAACACCTTTCCGATAGCATATATTCAAACAACGATGCTATAGCTGGTAAAGAACGATATTTGGGATATATTACATTGGTGGAATAAAATTTATTAAGTACTGCTTTTGTCTTCTTTCTTTCATCTGCCAAAAGAGCATATTCATCGTTTAGTGTCTTTCCCTTTTCCAGTAAATTTTTTCTATAACGCTGAATTCCCTCAATATTTTCCTGATTTGTAATACGCACCTGCTGATTATATGATTGCGTCTGAACCACATTAGACACAACCAAAATAATTCCACCTACCACAAAACAAACAAATATACCAATAATTCCAAGCATAATGTTTAAAAACCATCCTGGAGCTCCACCTTCTGGTGATTTCAAAAAAACATAACCAAAATAAACTAAAATTGCAAAAAAAGCACATGCAATTGCTGTTATAATTCCTCCCACCACACTTGGTCTTTTTTCTTGATAAATTTCTGGTTCCAACTTCATTTGATAATTCACACTACCAATAGAATCTCGTAAATGTTCTAAAATCTCATTCTGTTGGTATAACATTTTTTCTAAATCAAATACATGCTTAAGGTAATTCGTTATATCTTTTGATGTTGCTAATTCATTCGCCATATTTTTTCCTCCATACTTTATTCTCGGAATTTTTTCGGGTGGTTGTCACCCTACCCGATTTTCCTTTCTTTTAATTTCA
>OGXI01000517.1_pt1 | contig 34496 bp, 35 predicted proteins | sample 1576221 | NCBI WGS metagenome assembly OGXI01 (sample SAMEA3541523, study PRJEB24748) | human gut metagenome | biome: human gut; feature: human-associated habitat; material: faeces | place: China | collected 2012
CCGTTCACATAGATTTCAAGGTCGGCCATGAGCCGGGGAAAATCCGGGTGGGTCGGCCAGTTCACATAAGAGGGAATTAACCACCAGCCCGCTTTTCAATAGTTCAATCATATCATCACTCAATTGCAGGTCTGCAAGATCGGCGTTTGAGTGATTTTTTGTTTGGGAACGGCCCAGCAGATAATCAACAGTCACAAATGCCTGACAGGCATTTCTTTGCATGCGCAATCAGAGCGCTGACCGCGGGGAAGGCAACCTGATGCTTCTTCCAGACCAGGACCGATCCAAAGGCCAGGGGCGGATGCAGCGGCACAAAGCGCAGGCCTGGATACTGGCAGTCCAGACGGATGCACAGAGCGTCGCCAAAGCCGTTTCTGACCAGCATGGCCACGTTGTACAAAAGGTTGTAACGAACGGAAATGTCCAGCTTTTGAAATTCATCGCCAAACCAGTTGGCCAGCTCGTGCTGAACCATCTCCCTGCCGGAGATCATCAGCGGCCGTCCTACCAGATTCTCCGGCCGTACGAACGGCAACCGCCCCAGGGGGGAATCCTCCTGCGTCAGCACGCCCCATTCTTCTTGTACCGGCACGCGGATAAACTCGTATCGGGATATATCCACCGGTTCGGGAAACAATCCGATATCCAGCGTGCCGTTTTCAATGCGCTCCTTGATGTGATCGGCATTTCCGCTGTAAAAGCGGTAGCGCACCCTGGGATAGCGCTGGCGAAAGGAAGAAAGGACCTCCGCCAGCGCCGACACGCTGCGCGTTTCACCGCTGCCGATGGCAATTTCACCCGTGAGCTCCTCGTCTTTGTGAGCAAAATCCTTTTCGGTGCGTTCCGTGAGCTCCACGATTTCCTGCGCCCTGCGCCGGAGAAGCAGGCCATCCTGCGTTAAGACGATGCGGTGGTTGCTTCGTTCAAACAGCTTTGTGCCCAGCTCCTCCTCCAGTTCCCTGATCTGGCGGGACAGGGTGGGCTGCGTTACATGCAGAAGCTGGGCTGCACGGGTGATATTCTCCTCTCTGGCAATCATCAAAAAGTACTTTAATACGCGCAGCTCCATGGTCTCCCTCCTTTTGGGGCGGATCAGGCATAAGTAGTAAAGAAAACAGCCTGCCGGGATTTTGCAGCAGCGATCCTGTCAGACGATTTCAGCATGGCCTCAAGCTGTGGTTAAAAAGTCTTTGAGAAACGCGATAAATGTTGTGGCAGCCGGCGAAAAGGGCTGTTGACGCCGCCAGGCCAGAACGCTGGTCGTCCATAATGCCGGAGACAGCGGACGAAATGCCATTTTTGTTTCATCCAACAGAGGCAGCGACCCGTGAATCACAATGGCATACCCCAGCCCCTGCCTGACCATCAGGGAGGAGTTGGTGCTCAGATTGCTGGTGAAACAGATGTTCAGCCTTGAATAGGCGCTGCCAAACCAGTTGGCCAACTCGCTTTGTACGCTGAGGCGCCTGGGCAGAATCAGCGGCAGCGCCGACAGCTCTTCACCGTCAGGCATTTGCGGCCTGCCAGTGCATCGTCGGGACGCATGAGCACACCTCATTCTTCCCGTTCGGGAAGGCGAATGTGATCATATTTATCCATATCGACGGGTTCCAGCAGCAGTCCCACATCGATGAGGCCCTTGTCCATCTGCTCTTTCACAACGTCGGCATTGGCCGTCAGCAAATCGAACGCAACCAGTGGATATTGCGCATGAAAAGCCTCACAGCACCGGGCCAGTACCGAGCCGGCCGCGAGTTCGCCGCTTCCGATGCTGATGCGGCCCTCCAGCGTTTCGTTTTGACTTACAAATTCCTGCTCGGTTTTATCGGCCAGGGCCACCAGTTCTTCCGCGCGGCGGCGCAGCAGCGCGCCTTCGTTGGTCAAGGCAATTTTTCTTGCTCCCCGCTCCATGAGTTTTACGCCCGGTTCCTCTTCCAGCATGGAAAGCTGGCGGGACAAGGTTGGCTGCGTAATATGCAGCACTTCCGCCGCACGGGTAATGTTCTCCTCCCGAACGACGGTCAAAAAATAACGAAGAACACGGAGCTCCATCCGCTTACTCCCCCCTTGTCATCCTATCTGCGATGATAGCAGGAGCCCGTTCGTTCGTCAATATTGGTATGAAAAGCGCAGCTTTTGGCGGGGGATGGCGAGGCGTATGCTGCACGCCGATAAACCGGCGCGCAGACCGGGTAACGACCGCAGGCTTATTGCGGCCCTATGGCAAAGCCATGATTCCGGCAGGCTGCCATAGAGCTCACGACCGCCGTCATTTCGGACGATCGGGGCGGCATCGCCTTAAACTGCTCCGCCTCCGGGGTATCATACAGCACTGCGTCAATCGAAACTTGGCAAGAAAGTTGCCTCATCATCCCTGGTATTTCACAAACCATAAGAAGGCAGCATCAGAAATTTGTTGCCAAATTTCCAAACAGGTAAAGCAGAGGAGGAAGCAAGGGTCCCTCCCGGAAGCGGGCTGTGCAAACCTGCGGATAAACATGCAAACAGGGCCGGACGCGAGAAAGTCAGCGTCCGGCCCCAAGAGGTCCGTTAATACATGGTTTTCATGCTGCCGCGGATTTCGCCAAAAACATCGATAAAATCTTCACGGAAGCCGGCGGGGAAGAGGATTTCCAGACCATAGAGCGTGCGGTCGATACATACGTACTGGATACGGCCTCCAATTTCCACCCCATCGGTACGGGTGGCGGTGTAGTTGGCATAGACGCCAAGGCTGCCCATCATGTAACGGGTGGCGGTATAGCTGGGCTTGAAGGAGGAGATATCGCTGGCGCCGCCAATGATATCCAGCCGCTCCTTGACCAGCGATTCCAGATCGCTCTGATTGTAGTTGGAGGTCACGGTCTGGGCAGTGATGGTGATTACGCACTGCTGTCCATCCTTGATCTGGGATTCCGGCTCGCGCAGGATGAAGGTCTGCGCCTGGCTTTCATCCACAAGCCAACCCGCGGGAGCCTTGAAGCTCACGCCCACGGAAGCTGCGCTGTAGTCGCCGTAGGTAAAGCTCAGCGAGGGACGCGGGGTGGGAGTGGGCATATCGATGGGGTCCAGCGGGATGGGGGTGCTGCCCGCATAGGGGTAGACCGTGCCCGTCGGCTCCGGAATATAAAGATCACTGCCGTCATCCAACTCCGGGTCAATGTAGTTTTCCTCGTTCAGGGCGTCCTGCTCGGTAAAGCTGTTCTCCAGCGCCACATCATAAGGGTTCGTATCAAAGATGCTCTGAGGGGCAGAGGCATCCGCCGTGCCGGCTCCGCTGGCGGCATCCGCCGTAGACGGATCGGTTTCGGTCTCCGGCACGATGGGCTCCGGGGTCGGGGTGGCAGGACCCAGGGCCTGCGTCACTTCCGGGAACTGCTCGGTGGCGGATGGCTGGCCGGAGCAGCCGCTCAGGGTCAGCGCGGCCAGCAACAGGCAGAGCAGGGGCTTCCATAGGCGTTTCATGACTGTTCCCTCCAAATTGACGGCTGCGGCCGTCCATGTCCAAAAAAGAGACGATCAACACTGGGGGAGAATTTCATTTGTCATGGTATTGTAACATTTTTACGGGCGGTCCGTCAACCTTTGTCCTCGCCGGGGGTCAGGGTGTCGTAGTCAGCGTGGTAGAGACGGCGGTCCAACGACCAGATTTTATCGGAGAATACGCCGGGCTTAACCTTGGCAATGGCGGAGGACATCTCGTTCATGCGGGCGTCAAGCAGGTCCACCCAGTGCAGCACCTCGGCTTCGGGGAACATGGGCTTGCGTGGGCTGCCATACTCTGCCTCGCCATGATGGCTGAGCAGCATGTGCTCAAGCAGCAGCACCGGTTCGCCGCTGATGCCCAGGTCGTTTGCAGCTTCCTGAATGCGCGTGACCCCCAGCACCAGGTGCCCCAGCAGCAGGCCTTCGCGGCTGTAATCGCGCACCACGCCGAGGTTGTCAGAGATCATTTCCTCGGTTTTGCACAGGTCGTGCAGGATCACGCCTGCATAGAGCAAATCAGCATTGAGCCAGGGGTATACGCCCACCACCGCACGCGCCGTGCGCAGCATGCCCGTGGTGTGGTGCAGAAGGCCTCCGCGTTCGGCATGATGAATGCGCTGGGCGGCGGGATAGTAGCGCAGCTTCTCATCGTAGCGGCGCAGCAGCTCGCGTGTCAGATCCCGCAGGGGCTGGCTCTGGAAAGCGTCCACCGCGTCATAGAGCTCGCGCAGCATGGCTTCGGGAGCCTCCGGCGCGCAGGGGGTGAGGGCGGACAGGTCCACGCCGTCGGAGGGGGTCATGGCACGGATGCGCTCCACGCGCAGCTGCAGGCGGCCGTTGTATTCCAGCGTGCCGCCGCGCACCTTGACCACGCTGCCGGGCGCGGGAGGGGGCACGTTTCCATCCCACACCTTGGCGTTGACTTCGCCGGTACGGTCGGCCAGATTCAGATCCAGGTATTTGGCGCCGTTGCCGCCCGTGCGCTGGTCGGACGAGCGCACCAGCAAAAAGCCCTCGAAGCGCTGGTCCTTGAGAAGGTCGCAAACATTTGGCTGGGGCATGAAAACGCTCCTTTATGCATCAGTATCCATATACATGGCCACGCGCGTGCCCGGCAGGTTGGTGTAGCGGGCAAATTCCGCCTGCCACTCCACATTGACCACGCCCACAGGGCCGTTGCGCTGCTTGGCGATGATGATTTCGCCCGCGTTGTCGTCGGGCTTGGGGCCGTCCTCCGCACCGGCGGAGGCATAGTACCCCTCGCGGTGCAGAAAGAGCACCACGTCGGCGTCCTGCTCGATGCTGCCGGAATCGCGCAGATCGCTGAGCATGGGACGCTTGTCGGTGCGTGCGGCGGGCGCGCGGCTGAGCTGCGCGCAGGCCAGCACGGGAATTTTCAGCTCCAGGGCGATGGCCTTGAGCTGGCGGCTGATCTCGCTGACCTCCAGCTGGCGGTTTTCCACGCGCTTGTCCGTGCCCATCAGGCCCAGGTAGTCGATTACGATCAAATCCAGGCCCTGCTCCATCATCAGCCGGCGGCACCGGCTGCGCAGCTGTGAGGGGGTCAGGCCGGGCGTATCGTCGATGTAGACGCGGCAGGAGGATAGATCATTGATGGTATCGCCGATTTTGACCCATTCGTCGTCGGAGAGCATGCCGCTGCGCACACGCTGCATATTAATGCCGGCGGCGGAACAAAGCAGGCGCAGACCAATCTGCTCGCTGGGCATTTCCATGCTGAACACGGCCACGCAGCGCTTGGCCTTGGTGGCGGCAAACTGCGTAACGCCCAGCGCCATGGAGGTCTTGCCCATGGCGGGACGCGCGCCCACCAGCACCAGTTCGCCCCCGTGCAGGCCGGTGAGCATGCGGTCCAGGTCGTACAGGCCTGTGGGCACGCCGGACAGACGGCCCTTGAGGCGGCTGAGCTCCTCGATCTGATCAAAGGTGGACATGAGTACCTTGTTGAGCGGCACCAACGTTTCGGCCCCGGCACGCCGCATCACAATATCAAAGATGAGGCGCTCGGCATTGTGCAGCACGTCGGCGAGCGAATCGGACTGGGCGTAACACTGCCGCTGAATGGTCTGGGCGGCGGAGATGAGCCGACGCAGGGTGGATTTTTCCTGTACAATCTGGATGTACGTGCGGGTGTTGGCAGTGGTGGGCACGAATCGCACAGCCTGCAAAAGATAGGGCGCACCGCCCACGCCGTCCAGCGTGCCGCGCCGGGTAAGCTCGTTGCCCACGGTCATGAGATCGACGGGGTTGCCGGCAATGTGCAGGGCGCGCATGGCTTCGAAAATTTCCTTGTGCTCGGCGGAGTAGAAATCCTCCGGCACGAGGGTCTCAAAGGCGAGGGTGGCCGCGCCGGAATCCTGGAGCATCGCGCCCAGCACCGAGCGTTCGGCGTCGATGCTGCTGGGGGGCAATGCGGATGCGATTTGTTCGGACACGCCGGTTTCCATGCGGTTCCCTCCCTTCGGATGAATGACGGAGACACAAGAGCGGCACAGAACCGCCAAAAACGCGGAAAAGCAGCCCCAGGCAAGCCGGCCGCCGCGACAGAAGCACCGAGACGGCGAAGCAAAGATGCCCGTCCGGACATGGGGCGGCATCCTGCCGGGGCCGCGGGGACGGCGAAGCGGCGTGCGTCAACTCCGGCGGAGTGAAACGGCATCATGCCGCGCGGAGTGAAACGGCATCCTGCCGGGGCCGCGGGGACGGCAAAGCGGCGCGCGTCAACTTCGGCGGAGTGAAACGGCATCATGCCGGGAAGCGGCATCATGCCGTGAAGGCCGCCTCAGGCGGCGATGACGGAAACCTTCATGGGGGTGGTCACGCCGGAGTAGAGCCAAACGGTGATGTCTACATCACCCACCTGGCGGATGGGCTCGCACTCGATCTTGCGCTTGTCCACGTCCACGCCGTGCTGTTCCTTGAGAGCGGCGGCGATTTCCTGGCTGGTGATGCTGCCGTAGAGGCGCCCCTGCGAGCCGCACTTGACCTTCAGGGTGACGACCTTACCGCGCAGGCTGTCGGCCAGCTTCTGAGCAGCCTCGCGGCGCTCGCGCTCCAGACGCTCCTCGTTGGCGCGTTTGCGCTCGATTTCCTTCACTGCGCCGGGCGTGGCCTCCACAGCCCACTTGCGGGGAAAGAGATAGTTGCGGGCAAAGCCGTCGGATACGTTGAGAACGTCGTCTTTCTTGCCGGTGCCCTTGACGTCGCAAAGCAAAATCACTTTCATGGATATTAACCCTCCTTGTGAGAATCGGTGGTTTTCAAGAGCCGGGAACGAAAGTGCAGCGCCTGATCGGCCACGCCGATGAAGAACAGCGCTACGGGAAACAGCGCATAGAGCACGGCCGAAAGCGCGCCATAGAGCGCTGCGCGGCCGGGAGTGTGCGCAGAGAGCATGCATACCAGCACCGCCGCACCCGCCAGCTGAAAGGCGCAGGAAAAGGTTGCGTAAAAGAGCAGGCCCAGAGTCTGTGCCAGCCGCGCCTGCGCGCCGATCAGCAGAAGCGAAGCCAGGGCCATCAGGAACAGGACCCAACGCAGACGTGAAGGAATCACCATCAGGCGGAAACCGGGCGGGGACACCACACGCGCCTTGCGTTCGCCCGGATGCTCCGGGTCCGGACCAACGACCAGTACCGCGCAGCGCATGCGCTGGACGCGCAGAGCGGTGAACAGCCCGCCCAGCAGGCAGGCCTGCACAAAGAGCCAGGGCAGCAGATTCTCCAGCATCAGCGCTACATTCAGCCGCAGAGACAGCAGCATCTGCCGCACCACTGCAGGGTCCAGCAAAAACAGGGGCAAGGCGCCGCTGTAGCCATCCGGCACGGCGAGCAGGCCTGCAGCTGCAAACCGGTACAGGAGCAGGCCCGGCTGATCGGATGCCTCCACCTGGGCCGCGAGCAACTGCGCCAGCCCTTCGGCAATCCCCGCGCCGAGCGCATGTACGGCCGCCAGCGTCACCAGCGTAAGCGAGGCGGCATACGCGCCGATGTATAAGCCGATGGAGAGGGGAGCGGCCAGCTTTTTGCGAGCCTTGAGCCACAGGGTGAGCGCCATGGGCAGCGTACCCGGCAACAGCAGCGAGAGGGAATACAGGGGATCAAAGCGATAGAGCAAGGACAGGGCGGCGGGAGCCGCTGCGGCCAGCCAGGCGGCCCATTGCCGGCCGGACCCTGCCAGGGGGCAACCCAACAGCGGCGTGAGCAGTGCCAGCCCCACGCAGGCAGAAGGGAAAAACGCCATCAGGCCAGTCAGCACCAGCAGGCCGGCCACGGCGGCAAACAGCCTGGACCGTTCGGGCCGGATCACCGCGGACTGCACGCCCATCCCTCCCTCGTTGGAATCGATCATTTTGTTACCTCCCGCGCGAATGCGCCAGGGGTTGATTCATTATAAACTTGGCCGGGAGAGAAGTCAACAGGACGGACGGGCGCCGTCCCGCCGGGGGGTGAAGCCCTCGAAGATGGGAAGCTGGTATCCCCGCGCCAGCGCGCCGTCCAGCGCCTCCTGACTGCGCAGAGTCCAGGCGGCAAGCAGGGGATGAAAGCAGCGGCGCATCAGCCACATGGCCAGCGTATGATCCTCCGGGCAGGAATAGGCCACAAAGTGCGGACGGCTGAGGCTGTTGACCAGCAGGTGCTTGAGCGCAAAGTACACGATGAACCCGGTTTCACCCGGTTGACGCGCGCCGCCCATGGCCAGCTGACCGCGCATCACATCCGGCGCGTGCAGGCGGAAATAGCGCATGGCCAGGGGGTGAAAGCTCTCCACGCAGTAGGGCCCGCCATAGGCGCCAAGCTGCTGAAGCGCCGAAGCTGCGTTGCGCGCCGCGCCTCCGTGATGCTTGACCTCCACGATCAGCGGGACGCGGCCGCCAACCAGCGCGAGCACGTCGCTGAAAAGCGGCACGCACGACCCATCCGGCAGCGGATGGCGGCACAGTTCCTCAAAGGTGATGTCACAGATGCGCAAATCCGCGCCGCATACGCGCTTGAGGCTGGCATCGTGATGAACCACCAGGAAGCCGTCACGGGTGAGCTGTACGTCCAGCTCAATCCCATAGCCTGCTTCCACCGCGCGGGAAAAGGCGGCCAGGCTGTTTTCGGGCACATCGCCGCCATGCAAACCGCGGTGCGCATACAGCCAGCCCGTGAGGGCCGAGGCGTCGGGCCGTTTCCGTCCGGGAGCGATCAAAAACAGATACAGACCCGCGAGAAGCACAAGGCACAATAAAATCCACAAAAGCACGTTCATCTTCAATCATCTCCCGCGTCAAAAGCCTCCAGCCGGCTGCGCGGCGGCTGGGGCCGGCTGTCGCCGTGGCGGGTCAGGCTGATGGTGACGAAGGACAGCGCCACCATCACCGCCGCGTAGGGCAAAAGCGTGTAATACCCCACGTGCTCCAGCAGCCAGCCGCTTACAATGGGCGTGACAATCTGCGCGGCCATGGAGAAGGTGTAATAGTAGCCGGTGTACTTGCCCACGTCGCCGCCCTTGGAGATCTCCACCACCATGGGGTAGGAATTGACGTTGATCATGGCCCAGGCCGCTCCCACCAGGGCGAAGATCCCATACAGCACAGGGCTGAACTGCGCAAACAGCGCCGCCGTGCCAAAGCAGGCCGCCAGCAGCAAAACGCCCGCCTGAATGACGCGCTTGCGGCCAAAGCGCGAGGAGAGAAAGCCCACGGGCAGGTAGCTGACCACCGCGCCCACGGTGGCTACCATCAGGCATTGGGAAGCCGCCTTGATGTCATAGCCCCACTGGACGCTTACATATTTGGTAAAGGCGGTGGTGACGGCATTGTAGCCCATGAACCACAGGCTGACCGAGCACAGAATCAGGATCAGGCTGCGGCGCAGCGCAGGGTCCAGTGAGGAAAAGCCCGCGCCGGTGGAGGGCGTTTCGTCGGCCTGCGCCTGGGCGGCATCTTCGCCCTGCGTGGCGAGGTTTTGCAGCTCGACCTCGCGAGCCAGCCGGTTTTCCCGGATGGTGAGCAAAAGCACCACGACGGCCGCCAGCATCAGAATGGAAACGGCCAGAAACAGCGCGGAATAGTTCTCGCGTCCCGTGGCGTCCCGTGTGACCAGCAGGCCGGTGGCAGCCAGCGTAAACACCCCGCCCAGTGTGCCCATCAGGTTGATGATGGCGTTGCCCTTGCTGCGCAGGGGCTTGGGGGTTACGTCCGGCATGAGCGCCACGGCGGGGGAGCGGTACACGCCCATCGCCAGAAGCAGCAGCCCCAGTGCCACCACAAACAGCCACAGGCTGCGGGCAGCATCCGCGACGGGCAGCAGGTTCATCAGCACCACCGCAACCAGCGTGCCGCCCAGGATATAGGGCATACGCCGGCCCAGGCGCGTGTGCGTTCGGTCCGACAGCTTGCCGAAAAGGGGCAGCAGAAACAACGCCAGCACATTGTCCAGCGCCATGATCACGCCCGCGATATCGTCCGGGATATCGAAGGTGTTTTTCAAAATGAGGGGCACCACATTGTCATACAGCTGCCAGAACGCGCAGATGGACAGAAAGGCCAGGCCCACCAGGAGCGTTCGCTTGTAATTGAGCTTCATGCTCAAAACCTCCCATATCGAAACGACGATTTTTTCCTATGATACCGCGGCGGAGAGGAGAATGTCAACGGCGCGAAACGCAAGGCCGCCACGGGAGAACGGCCAGGCTGCAAGAGGGACCCGCGGCCTGGCCAGATTGGCGGCGCTTTACACCTCCGGAATGACAACCTCCACCTCTCTGCCCGCCTCCGCCGAACGGGCGATGGCGTCGATGATGGCCTGGTTGTAGAGAATCTGCGAGGACGGCACAGGCGCTGGACCGCCGCTCTCGATGGCGTCCAGGAAGGAGCGGATTTTGCGATCGAACAGGCCCGGCCCCTCGTCGGGGATGATGGGCAGCTCCGTCACCGTCTGCAGGCCCGCCACGTCGGTATACAGCTTCATGGGGCCGCCCACGGTGCCGTTCCAGCACTCCGTGGAGGGAATGCGCAGCGCGCCCTCCGTGCCCAGAATCAGCGTATCGCCCGGTGTGTCCAGATGCATGGCCCAGCTGATGCGGAAATCCAGCACCACGTCCCCCTCCAGGCGGATGAATGCGGCGGCGAAGTCGTCCACATCAAAGCGCGCGGCGTTCTGGGCGGCGGTGTGGAAGGCGTCGGGGGACTGATAGCGCTCGTTTTGCCCAAAATAGGCGGAGGTATAGCCCGTCACGGTCAGCGGGCGGGGATAGCCGATGGCGTTGAGCACCATGTCCAGCGAATAGCAGCCGATATCGCCCAGGGCGCCGATACCGGCGGTCTTCTTTTCAATAAAGGTACTGTTGGGAATGCCGCGGCGGCGCCCGCCGCCGGTCTGAATGTAGTAGACCTTGCCCAGCGTGCCGCTTTGCACGATTTCCCTGATCTTTTGCATGTTGGCGTCCATGCGGGGCTGAAAGCCGATGGAAAGCAGCCTGCCGCTTTTCTTTTCGGCGCGGATGATGTCCGCCGCCTCCTGGACGGTCACGCTCATGGGTTTTTCCAGAAGAACGTTCACGCCGGCGGCCAGCGCGTCGATGGTGCATTGAGCGTGCGCGGTGTTGTAGGTGCAGACGGATACGGCGTCCAGCCGCTCGCTGGCCAACAGACTTTTATGATCGGGGTAGCAGCGGGCGTCGGTGAGGCCGTAGCGCTTGGCAAATGCTTCGGCCTTGCCGGGAATCAGGTCGGCCAGTGCCACGATTTTGACGTCCGGCTGATTGAGGTAGCTTTCGGCGTGGGCCTCGGCAATCCATCCCGTGCCGATGATTCCCACGCGGAAGGTATGGTCATAGGCCCGTTCTTCACGCCGGGTGGGGGTAAAGCTGGAAAGCACGTTGTCGCTCATGATCGGCAAACCTCCTCGCATACAAATGGGGAAAGCGGAGCGCTGCCCCGGATGTTGGATGACGCTGGTATTATACTGGTTTTGGAGCGCTTTGTCGAGATTGTGTTCCTTAAGGGGCTATGATATAATGGCTGGGCGGGCATACGTTGACCCGACGGCAGAAAACGAGGTGAAAACATGGCCGGCATCACCTATAAATGCCCCAGCTGCGGCGGCTATCTGAACTTTGATCCCGATGGCGGGCAATGGAAGTGCCCGTTTTGCCATTCGACCTTTCAGGAGGACCAGCTGCTGACCGGCGAAGGGGAGCGGACAGGCGAACGCACGGAACCGGCTTCCGAAAAGGACGGCGCGCAGGTGACCTATCACTGCCCCAGCTGTGGCAGCCAGATCGTGACGGACGAAACCACCGTGGCCACGCACTGCTACTATTGCCACAGCCCTGTGGTATTGCAGGGAAAGCTCGCCGACGATATGCGGCCCGACGGGGTGCTGCCCTTTGCCGTCGATCAGCAAAAGGCCGCGACGTCCTTCATGGACTGGGTGCGGCGCAAGCGTTTTGTGCCCAAAGGGTTTTTCAGCGAGCAGCAGGTACGGGAGATGACGGGCGTATATTATCCCCATTTTGTGACCGACTGCGAGGCGGAAGGGGCCATCGACGGCGAAGGCCGCCAGGTCAGCGTGGCGGAGACGCCCAAGTACATCATCACCAGCACGCGGCACTACCATGTGCGGCGCGAGGGACGCTTCAGCTTCCGGGGCATCATGCGTCCGGCGCTGTCCAGCGCCAACCGCAAGCTTAGCGACGGCATCCATCCCTTTCCGCTGGAGAACGCCAAGCCCTTTGCGGGCGCGTATCTGTCCGGCTTTGTAGCCGAGAGGCGCGACCTGGACGCCGCCTCCATTGGTCAAGACGTGGAGCGCGAGGTTCAGTCCTATGTCGAGCCGCTCCTGACGGATGACCTGCATTATGACAGCTTCACCGTGACAGCCTCCGCCAATGTGGGCAAGCGTACCACGCGCTACCTGCTCCTGCCCACCTGGGTGCTCACCTATCCCAACCGCAAGGACCCCCAGCATCCCTATTACTACGCCATGAACGGCTGCACGGGCCGGGTGTGCGGAAAGCTGCCCATCGACCTGAAAAAGCTGTATCTGGCGGGGACGGGCATTGCGGCGGCGGTGTTTGCGGCAGGCTGCGTGCTGAGCTACTTCCTGTTTTGAGGGAGGGACACGGGCATGAGAACGAAACGATGGGCGGGCCTTTTGGCGCTAGTGCTGCTGCTTTCGTTATGCGGGGGCGCTGTGGCAACCGCTGCGCGCGTGTATGACGGGGCGGACCTGTTTACCGCGAACGAAGAGGCTGCGCTGGAGGAGGAAATCGCCCGCTTTCAGGAGGAAACGGGGATGGATTTCGTGGTCGTCACCTCGGATGAACCCCAGGAGGACGGCGAACAGTATCGCGTGGCCGACGAGTTTTACGTCCATGGCAACTTTGGCCTGGACAGTGAGGACAGCGGCGTGCTGTACTACATCGACATGTACAACCGTTATCAGTACATCTATACCCGCGGCCAGATGATCGACTACCTGACCGGCTCGCGCATTGATGCGGCCACCGGTGGCAGCCAGAGCCTGCTGGCGCAGGGCGACTATGTGGGCGCCGCGGAGGAAATCATGGAGCGCGTGCGCGGCTACCTGCGGGATGGAATTCCCGAGGGCCAGTACCGCTACGACATTCTCACCGGTGAGATGCTGACCGCGAGGAAAAAGGCCCTCACCACCGCGGAAGCGGCGGTGTGCGCCGCCGTGGCCGCGGCCGCTGGCCTGGCGTTTGTGGCTCTCGTCAAGCGCAGCTACCGCCTCAAGGGCAGTACCTACAGCTACAACTTCCGCGAAAACTGCGACCTGACCATCACCGGGCGGGTGGATGATTACATCCGCACCACCACGACCCAGGCCCGCAAGCCCGACCCGCCGCGCTCCTCCGGGGGCGGGGGATACCACGGCGGCGGCAGCGGTGTGCACACCAGTGTCGGCGGCGGCCATCACGGCGGTGGCGGCGGCCATTTCTGAGGCGATGCGGCCATGACCGGGAGACAGTCGATTCGGTGCGCGGTGGAGCGCATGCTTTGGCGCGGGGTGTTCATGGCGCTGGCGGCGATATTTTTGACGGTGCTGCTGCCGGTGCTGTGGGACCTGTTTTCGCCCTTTTTGATCGGGCTGGCGGTGGCGGCCCTGCTCCGCCCGCTGATCGCCCTGACGCAGGAAAAGCTGCATATGCGGCGCGGAGTGGCGGTGGGCCTGTGGGTGGCGCTGGCGGTCCTTGCGGCGCTGTGGCTGGTATACTGGATCTGTTCATTTGTGGTGGTGCAGCTCACGGTGGCCACACCGGGCGTGGTGACGGGCGTGGTGGATATGCTGCGCACCGCGTCGGAACGGCTTCTGGACATGGCGCAGACCTTGCCCAGCGCCATTGGCAATACCCTTCGCACATCGCTTAACAGTGCGTTTCAGTCACTGTCGGAAGCGGGCATGCAGTTTGCGGGAAATGTGGTAAACGGTGCGCTCTCGGTGGTTGCCAGCCTGCCGTATGCTTTTGTATATGCCAATTTTCTTTTGCTGGCCGTGATCTTCATCACCAACCGCTATGAAAAATGGCGCAGGCTTCTGTCCGGACGGAGTCTCTTTGGCGGTGAACGTTCCATCCGGCTGCTCCGACAGTCGGCAGGACAGGGGCTGGCGGGCTATATCCGGGTGCAGCTGCTCTTTTCGCTGCTGACGCTGCTGATCGCATGGGTGTTTTTCGAGGCGGTGGGCTTTGAATACGCCTTTCTGATCGGCTTTGCGGCGGCGCTTCTGGAGCTGATTCCCCAGTTCGGCTGCGGCGTGCTGTATATCCCCTGGGGTCTGGTGTGCTTCGTGGTGGGCGCGCCTCAGAACGGTTGGCTGGTACTGGGACTGTATGGGGGATATTCGCTTCTGCGCCGCGTCACGGAGCCGGCGCTCCTGGGCACCAATCTGGGCGTGTCGCCCCTGGCTTCGCTGATCGGCATGTTTGTGGGCATGCGGCTGGGCGGCGTGCCGGGGCTGATTCTGGGCCCCATCGTGATGGTGGTGCTGGCAGGTGCGGTCAGGGCACATTTGTTTGAAGGGATGGCGCGGGATGCGAAAACCATCGCCCTTTGGATGACGGACCGCTGGCACAGAGATGAGAGGGAGAGCAAAAATGCGGCAGGATAAACCGCGCTGCGCATGGGCCAAAAGCCCGCTGATGCAGGCGTATCACGATACGGAGTGGGGCGTGCCCACGCGCGACGACGGACGGCTCTACGAGATGCTGCTGCTGGAGGCGTTTCAGGCGGGGCTTTCCTGGCAGGTTATTCTCAGCAAGCGGGAGAACTTCCGCCGCGCATTCGACGGCTTTGACCCGCATAAAATTGCGGCGTATGGCGAAGATAAGGTCGGGGAGCTGCTGAAGGATGCGGGCATCGTGCGCTGCCGGCGCAAAATCGAGGCGGCGGTGATCAACGCGCGCTGTTTTCTGGAGATTCAGCGCCAGTTCGGCAGCTTCGCAAACTACCTGTACAGCTTTACCGGCGGCCAGGCGCAGCTCATAGGTGGCGAAGCGCGTACAACCTCGCCGCTTAGCGACGCTATCGCCCGTGACCTGAAACGCCGCGGCATGCGCTACATGGGCTCGGTAACGGTGTACAGCTATTTGCAGGCCGTCGGTGTGGTCAACGACCATGAGCCCGGCTGCTTCCTGCACCGGGCGCATAAGGGCGGGTAAGCGGCTGAAGAACGGCCGGGAAGGACGCCTATGGAGCAATCCTTTTCCCGCCGGTTGGAGGCGATGGACCGCCGGCTGAACGGCCTTTTGCGCAAGGCGGCGCTGGTGGCGGTCACCCTTGCGGCCATGGCGCTGGCGCTGGTGCTTTTGCCTTATTGCTGGCCGTTTGTACTGGCCTTTGTGTTTTCGCGCATGTTGGAGCCCTTCGTCCGCGTGACGGCGAAGGGCCGTATTCGTCTGGGAAGAAAGGCTGCTGCCGCGCTGGGGGTGCTGCTGCTGTTTGGCGTTGCGGGCGCGCTGGCAACGGTGCTGGTCACGCGGCTTACGCGCGAACTGGTGCGCGCGCTGCCGCAGGCCGCCGCCTGGGTGGGCGAAGCGGCCGTGCCCTGGCTGCGCGGCCTGTACGATCAGGTGCGCGCGGCACTGCCGGATCTGCTGCCCGACGTGATGGACAACGCGCTCACTTCCCTGGCCCAAAGCGCCGTCGGCTGGGCGGCGTCGCTGTCGGCCGCGCTGACCAGCGGAGCGTTCAGCACGGCGGCCTCCATTCCGCATGCGCTGCTCAGCACGGTGCTTCTGGTGATGGGCACCTACTACATGACTGCCGATCGGGCGCGGATCGCGGCTTTTTTTCACCGGACATTTCCCGGCGGACTGATGAAACGCGGAAAGCTGGTGAGCGCGCGGCTGTGGAAGGCAGTGCTCCTGCAGGTGCGAAGCCAGTTAATGGTATCGCTGGCCGTGACGCTGTTTTTGATGATCGCCCTGGCAGCCTTCCGCGTGCGCTATGGGCTGCTGATAGGGCTGGGTATCGGCGTGGCGGACGCGCTGCCGGTGCTGGGGGCCGGGCTGTTTCTGATCCCCTGGAGCATCGCCGCCTTTGTGGCGGGCAACGCGGGCACGGGCGTGCTGGCAGCCTGCCTGTACGTGGGCACGGTGGTGATCCGCCAGGTGCTGGAGCCACGCATCGTGGGGCATAACCTGGGCCTGTATCCTCTGGCGACGATGGCCGCCATGTATGCGGGGTATCGGCTGCTGGGCTTTCTGGGCCTGCTGGCCGGGCCGGTGCTGCTCAATGTGATCGTAGTGGTGCTGGAGGCGGATGAACGCACCTAGTCCAGCAAATCCGCAAGGATCAGATCAATGGCTTCCTCATGCACGTAGTGGATGGCCACGCCGTCCACTGCCAATGCGTCGGAAAAGGCGTCCAGCCGGTAGGCGGCGATCTCGCGCGTGGCGCCGCCCACCGTGGTGAGAACGATGCGCCAGCGCGGCGCCTCGTCCTCGGGCACGGTCCATCCGTCGGGCAGGTCGCCCGATGCAGTCAGGGCGTTGAGGCGTGTGGTCAAGGTGGTAAGCAGCTCCGCGTCGGCTTCCTCGCCGTTGAGGGTGACCGCGGTATCATAGACGGTGTTGCCCTCCGCGTCGGTTTCAATGTCGTTGTTGGGCAGCACGCGCTCGGTGTATTGGGCGGTCACGTGGACATCCCCCAGGGGAGATTCAATGAGGATATCGCTGAGGGCGGCGCCTCCCAGGTCCGCGGGCTGACGCGCCACCAGCGTATCGGGGGTGGCGGCCAGCAGCGTCTCCAGCAGAAAGCGGCTGACCAGATAGCAGCTGCCTGCGTATTCGCAGGTATAGAAAAACTCTCCCTCGGCGCGCCCGATGACAAACCGGAGCGCCTGCTCCCTGACCTCCACGGCGGCCAGCTGACCGTTTTCGTCCACTTGTCCGACGGTTCCCGCAGCCTGATGCAGCCAGAGGGTCAGTTCCGGATCGTCCAGACCGTACTGGGCGCGGGTTTCGGCGTTGGCCTCAGCCTCACGCGTACCCAGGCGAAAGGAGGAAAGCGCGGTGAGCAGCGCCTCGGCCTGCTCCGGATCCACGGGATACTGGTAGGGCTCCACCAGCAGTCCGCTATAATGCCCGTCCCCGTCATTGGAGAGCAGAACGGCGGTTTCCCCGTCCGCGCGGGAGAGGGTGACCTGGTCAATCAGGTCCTTGGACAGCGTGGGTTGCTCCACGGGCAACAGCCGGGTGGCGGTGGTGAGCAGCGCATCGGTGAGCCCGGAATCGCACATGTACACGCCATCGTCGCCGGACCAGCGGAAATAGGAATAGCTGGTGGTGGGCACGTCGCCGCCCAGCTCCAGCGTCATCTCCGTGCCGTCCTGGTAGCGCACCTGCGCCGTGGCGCGGGGCGTGTCCAGCCCCATGTCCGCAAGATGCCCGGCCACCTCGGCCTCGTCTTCGGTTACGACGCCGGGCATCACCAGCTGGGTCACAGCCTTGAGCATGGCTTCTTCCTGATAATCGCTCACGGTCAGCCACTGTCCGCCGCGTTCCAGCACAAGGTGGCCGTCCTGCATGCGCAGGGTATAGCGGTCCCCCTCTTCCTGAGAGATCACAATGCTGTCCAGCTGAGAGGAATCGCCCAGGTAAAGAGTGCGCGACTCCGGCCCCGTCTCAAGGGGCAGGGCGGTTTCGGCGGGAAAGCGCGCTTTGATGGCGGGCAGCAGGAAAAAAAGCGCCGCCGCGGCAAGCGCCACGCCCACACCTGTCAAAATCAGCAAAAGGCGCGGGCGGGGACGGCGCTTCGGGCGTTTTTTGAGGGGATGCTGCATGAGATTCCTCCTTAGCTTCAGCGGTTGCGGCGGGGCAGGAGCACGCACAGCCCGGCCACCAGCACCATGAGCGGCACCGCGATAATCAGCACCGTACCCACCGTCTGGCTGCCCACCGTCAGCGCGGGCCGCACCGCCGCCGAGGCCATGATATCCAGCGTAACAATCTTGTCCGAGAGCAGCTGGCCCATGAGCATGATGATGAACTGCTGTACATAGGTGCGCTGGTAGACGTATTCCTCGGTAAACAGCCCGCTGCTGCCCGCGATAAAGAGACGGCTGATGTTGCCGTTGGCGTGCATGCGATGGGCGTAGAGCGCCACGCTCAATTCGCCGGAGCGGTCGCCCGGCTGCTGATCCACGCTGTCGATACCGTCGGACAGGTCGCGCAGATAGGCCTGGTCGCTGGTTTTGAGCACGGTGCCGGTCGTCAGGCTGTGATCGGGCTCACCGGGGGTTTCAAAGGCGCAGGCGGCGGGCATGAGCAGCACGTCCATGCCGCTGGAAATCAGCGACTGCGTCATGTCCAGCTCTTCCATGTAGGGCACGATGGCCAGGGGATTTTCATGGTAGGCGCCGGGGTCCACCACGATGCCGGACAGCGGCGTGACGCCGTAGCTGCGCAGCAGGGACAGGTAATTGGGCATGCTGTCCAGCGGGTCGGTGTAGTCGCGGGTGATGAACAGGCTGCCGCCTTCCTTGGCAAATTCATTGATCTCTTCAAGCTCGGTGTCGCTGAAATCCTTCTGCGGCGAGGCAATGAGCAGCAGGGCCACGTCCGTGAGGGCGCCTTCGGCGGACAAGTCGACGGTTACATGGTCGTAGCCGTTGCTCTCCAGAAACGACAGCAGCAGCTCCAGCGCATCCGGGGTAAGCTCTCCGTGCCCCTGCAAAACGCCCACCGTCGGCGGGTCCGTCTGCGCTACGGAAGCGATGGCCTCCGTCAGCGATTTTTCATAGGACAGGCCCTCCGGCTGGAAGGTGCCGGATTCGATGTCGTACCCCTGGGTCAGAAAGTCGGTATAGTCCAGAATCTTGTAGCGGCCCGTGGCGTCGCAGCTGACGATGACGCTGTCGGCCTGGGCGGTCTTGTCCGTGTCGCCGGGAAAGCGCGTAAGAATGCCGGGATTCTGCGCGATATCAGTCTCCTTGACGGTCACGCGGTCGCTGAGCACGGCGTAGCGGTTGAGCAGCTGGAGCAGCTGCGTATCCTCCGCGCCGCTCTGGTAGAGCAGGTAGAGGTCCACATCGTTTTCCAGACGGTCCAGCACGGCGCGCGTCTGCTCGCCGGTGGTGGCATAGGCATTGAAGCTCAGGTCCGTGCGCCAGCCGTATTCATCCTCCAGTGCCCGAACAAAGACGTTCACCAGCACGCAGATCGCCAGGAAGCCCGCCACCAGCAGCGCTCCCAACTTGCCGTGGCGCCACTTGGGCTGGCGAAAGCGCAGAAGCAGAGACGAAAGCCGCTTTTTCATGCCGCGCCCCCCTCCGAAAAGCGCCGCGCATCCAGAACGCGCGCGGCGCATACCAGACATGCCGCGATAAAGGTGAGGAAGAACAGCGCGGCCGCATAGCTGAACTGTCCCAGCCGGAAGGGCTCGTAGCGGTCATAGAGGCTCAGAAAGTTGAGCGCGTCCGCCAGCCAGTCCACGGTAAGGCTGGTTGCCAGCAAATCAGCCATCCACAGCACAAAATTGGCTCCGAAAGCCGCCAGCGCGCCGGTCATCTGGTTTTTGGCAAAGCAGGTCACAAACAGGTCCAGCGCCAGAAAGGACAGGCTTTGCAGGAGAAACCCCGTATACCCCACGAACCATTCCCCCGCATACACCGTGCCACCCAACGCGATGACCAGCGTATACACGTTGGTCAAAAGCACCGTGATCAGCATGATGCAGGCGGCGGCCAGGTACTTGGCCAGCACCACGCTGCCCAGGCCCGCCGGGCTGGTAAAAATCAGCTGATCGGTGCGCTTCTGCCGGTCCTCGCAGATCAGGCGCATGGTCAGCAGCGGAGAAAGCAGCATCACCAGCAGCGTCAGCTGCGACAGGAAGGTCAGCAAGTCGCCGGAGAGATTTTGCAGATTATAAAGGTAGAAAATCAGGCCGGAGAGCGTGAGAAACACCCCCATGAACACATAGCCCACCGGCGTGCGGAAATAGGCCAGAAAGTCGCGCTTGAAGATGGTGAACACGGAAAGGCTCCTTTCCTATTGCGAAATCACGTTCAAGAACACCTGCTCCAGGCTGTCGCCTACGCGCGAGAGGTGCAAGATGGGAATGTTCAGCCCGCTGAGCAGCGCAAACAGCCGCCGCTCCGGCTCCGTCTCGCGGTGAAACTGCAAAAGCACGCTCGTGCAGCCGCTCTGTGCGGCGGGCTGCACGGTCGCGCGCCGCACGCCCTCCAGCTGCCTGAGCCGGCTCAGGATGGCCGCTTCCGGAGCATCCGCGGTCAGCAGCACAGTTATGTCCTCCGGCGCGCTGAGCTGGGCGAGAGCGGCATCCAGCTTGACCTGGCCGTGGTCCAGAATCACCACGTGGTCGCACAGCTGCTGGACCTCGCTCAAGATGTGCGAGGAAAACAGGATGGTGTGGCTCTTGCCCAGCGTGTGAATCAACGCGCGGATTTCGGTGATCTGCCGGGGGTCCAGCCCCACGGTGGGCTCGTCCAGCACCAGCACGTCCGGGTCGCCGCACAGGGCCTGCGCCATGCCCGCGCGCTGTCGGAAGCCCTTGCTCAGGTGCCCCAGCAGGCGGCTTTGCATGGAGGTCAGGCCCGTCAGCTCCATCACCTCGTCCACGTGGGCGGGGATGGCCCTGGCTGCAACGCCTTTGAGCGCGGCCACAAAACGCAGGTATTCACGCACGGTCATCTCGTCGTACAGAGGCGGCTGCTCGGGCAGATACCCCAGGTGCCGCTTGGCCTCGCCTGGCTCCATGAGCGGGTCGTGACCGCCCAGGAGCGCACGGCCGGAGGTGGGCGCCAGGTAACCGGTCAGGATGTTGATCAGCGTGGTCTTGCCCGCACCGTTCTGTCCCAGCAGGCCCATAATGCCGCTGCCCTCCATGCGCAGGCTCACATTCTCCAGCGCCCGCACGCTCCCGTAGCGCTTGGATACGTTTTCAATCTCAATCAAGGGCACATGCCCTCCTGTCTGCAGGATGGGCGGAAATCCGCCTCACCCTATCATACCATGCGCCGGGCCCCTGGGTGTGAATGAATTGTAAATTTGAGGCGGAACCAAAATCCCGTTGACAACCCACGCGCGGCGTGCTATACTAACCTTCGTAAGCAGAAGCCGCCCGCTTCTCACCGCGCGAACATCTTGCGCCGGTCATGGCACGTAAGTCCATGGGGGGTCGTGATACGGCGGGCTGGCATGCCCGGCGTTTTTTTGTGCGTGGCACAAAGGCGCTACCGTTCAATTTTTGGAGGTGTATGGATATCAACGAGCCGATGATCAACGAAGAAATCCGCGACAGAGAGGTACGCGTGGTCGCCACCGACGGCACGCAGCTGGGCGTGATGTCCACGCAGGCGGCGTTGCAGCTGGCCGAACAGCAGAATCTTGATCTGGTCAAGATTGTGCCGGGCGCCCAGCCGCCCGTGTGCAAGCTGATGGACTACGACAAGCACCGCTACGAGCAGTCCAAGCGCGAACGCGAGCTGCGCAAGAACCAGCGCATCGTCACCCTCAAGGAAGTGCAGCTTTCCGCCACCATCGAGGAAAACGACGTGCAGACCAAGTTCAAAAATGCCGTCAAGTTCCTTCAGGATGGCGATAAGGTGAAGGTGAGCATCCGTTTCAGGGGCCGCCAGATCGCGCACGCGGACATCGGCCTGAAGATCATGCAGGATTTCGCCGCCCGCATTGAGGAATACGGCACCATTGAACGCCGCCCCATGCTGGAAGGCCGCCACATGATTATGATCCTTGCGCCAAAGGCCGAAAAGAAAAGCTTTGCTGAAAAGAGCCAGCAGCGCAAGGAAAAGCACGCCGCCGCGCAGGCGGCCAAGGCGAGCGAGCCTGAAAAGCGCGAGCTCAAGCCCCAGCCCAAGAAAAAGGTCAAGCGCGAAAGCGAAAACATGATTTGACCGGACAAACGGCCATCCCGCGCCCGCGGGTGTACACTTCCCCGCGGGCGGATACGGATAGCACACGGAAGGAGGACAACCCCTATGCCCAAGCAGAAATCCCATCGTGGCGCAGCCAAGCGTTTTTCCTTCACGAAGAACGGCAAAGTGACGCATAAGCAGATGAACGCCAACCATCAGGTGCATTTGAAGACCACCAAGCGTACCCGCCACCTGCGCGCGGACGGCGTTGTGGACAATGCGGCCGAGGCGCGCACCATCCGCAAGCTGCTGCCCTACAAATAAGCTTTGCTAACGATTCAAGGAGGATAAAAAAATGGCACGTATTAAAGGAGCTGTAAACGCCCACAAGAAGCGCCGCAAGATGCTCAAGCTGGCCAAGGGTTACTATGGCGCCAAGTCCAAGCAGTATCGCGCCGCCAGCGAACAGGTGCGCCGCAGCCTGCGCTATGCCTATGAAGGCCGTAAGATGCGCAAGCGCGATTTCCGCCGCCTGTGGATTACCCGCATCAACGCTGCCGCCCGCATGAACGGCATCAGCTATTCTGTGCTGATGAACGGCCTCAAGCAGCGCAACATCACCATCAATCGCAAGATGCTGGCCGATATCGCCGTGAACGATCCCGCCGCTTTCACCAAGCTGGTGGAGACCGTGAAGGGCTGAGCTTCGCGCACTTTTCTGCCCCCTCGAGCAGCCGCATGGCGCGAGGGGGTTTTTCATACCCCGGAAAGGAGGAACCCGCATGCCCGCTGTCACCACGCCCGGCATCGTGCTGCGCTATGCCAATTACCGCGATCACGACCGCATGCTTACCCTGCTCAGCCCCCGGCTGGGCAGGGTGGATTTGCTGTCGCGGGGCTGCCGGAGGCCCAAAAGCCCGCTGATGCCTGCCAGCGAGCTGTTTGTGAGCGGTGAGTTCGTGCTGTTCGAGAAAAATGAGCGTGCGGTTTTGACCTCCTGCGCCCTGCAGGATACCTTCTACCCGCTCCGGCTGGACCCCTACCGCCTGACCTGCGCCAGCTACATGGCCGGACTGTGCGCCGCGGCGGTTCAGCCCGGACAGGCCGCTGAAGACCTGTACGCCCTGCTGCTCAAGGGGCTGTACTACCTGGCTTATGATGATGAGGCGGATGCGCTGGAAACGACCACGGCATTTTTGCTGCTCTTTGCCGATGCGCTGGGCTACCGCCCGCGGCTGAGCCGTTGCGCGCACTGCCGCACCCCGCTGGATGTGAGCGAGGGGGGGCGCATGGATATCGCCGCGGGCGGACTGTGCTGCCCGGCCTGTGCCTCCCGCGCCACGTTTCCTGTTACGCGCGATCAGATCGCCTGGATGAGTCAGACCCTCCGCCGGGGCCTGGTGCCGCAGAAAAATACCGGCGCAGGCATGCTGTTTGACATGCTGCGCCGGTATGTGGAGAGCCGTCTGGAAACCCCCATTAAGGCGGGCCGCCTGTTACCATGAGCGGGGCTGGAGCGTGCCGTCGTAATACGGCGCACGGGACAGGCGCGCCTTATAGGCGTTGGAAATGGTGTAGCGGTAGGCATATTCCACCTGCCCGTTAAGCAGGCGGATGCGCTGGCGGCTCAAGTGATAGAGCTGCGAATCCCGAATCTTGGGCAGACACTCTTCCAGCACGGCGCGCAGGGCCTCCTGCTGGTCGGGCGATAGGTAACGGTAACCATTGGGACGCATCAAAAAGGCGGATTCGCCACCCGCAAAATGCAGATAACGCATTACCACGCCGGTCTTGTCCACGATCAGCTGCTCCAGCGGACGTTTGCGGCAGGCCTGAAGCAGGGGAAGCATATCCTCGAAGAGCTGGGAGGCATACAGCTTTTTAATGCGCAGCCGCAGCCGCTGCTGCTGCCGCCTGTCCCGGACCAGAAGGGCGATGGCGGCCCCCACCAACACCGCTACCGCCAGCACCGGTAAAGCCGTCTGCATGGAGCGCCACCCCGATTTCAAAACATTTTCGACATTATAGCACAATTTGTACGTCTTTCGCAAGTCTGGAAGGCCACGAAAAGCTCCGGCCTCAAAAATCCCTTTTCCAAGCCGGCTGTTTTGTGGTATACTGATTCATGGATCGGATGAATTGGGAAAGGATGAGGATGAATGGGCAAGATGCTTCATGAACCTATCGTTTTGGACGTCAATCATATGATGAGCGATGTCATTGGCTTTCAATACGGAATCGATCCCTGCCAGGTGGACGGCATGAAGGATGCGGCGAGCGCCGCCCAGCGCAATGTGGAAAAGAACCGCGGAACCGGCTGGCTGGGCTGGATGCAGCTGCCCTACGAACAGGAGGAAGTCGTCAGCCATATTGAACGTGTGGCCAAGAGCGTGCGCGAGCAGTTTGATACCTTTGTGGTGCTGGGCATCGGCGGCAGCGCGCTGGGCCCCATCGCCATCCAGCAGGCGCTCAACCACCTGCATTACAACGAACTGCCTGCCGAAAAGCGCGGCGGTCCCCGCCTCTATGTCGAGGACAACATCGACCCCGAGCGCATGGCGGCGCTTCTGGATGTGATCGACGTAAAAAAGACCTGCTTCAACGTCATCACCAAGTCCGGCGCAACGGCGGAAACCATGAGCCAGTACCTCATCATTTCCGAACTGCTCAAGAAGGAAGTGGGCGAGGAATGGGCCAAGCACATCATTGCCACCACGGACCGTGAAAAGGGCAATTTGATCAAGCTGGCCAAGGAAAACGGCTTTGAGCTGTTCCACATCCCCGCAAGCGTGGGCGGCCGTTTCAGCGAGCTGTGCCCCGTGGGCCTGCTGCCTGCCGCCGTGTGCGGCATTGATATCCGCGAAATGCTCGCGGGCGCGGCGGCCATGGATGAACGCTGCAGTACGGACGACGTATGGAAGAATCCCGCGCTGCTGGAGGCGGTGCTGCAGTACATCGCCATGCAGGAGATGGACATCAACGTACAGGTGGTCATGCCCTATGCGGACAGCCTTAAGTACATGGCGGACTGGTTCTGTCAGCTGTGGGCCGAGAGCCTGGGCAAGAATGTAACCCGCAAGGGCATGGCTGTCAACGTGGGCCAGACCCCGGCCAAGGCTTTGGGCGTGACCGACCAGCACAGCCAGCTCCAGCTCTATACCGAGGGACCCTATGACAAAGTGATCACCTTCCTCAAGGTGGGGCAGTTCCGCACGGTAACCGAGATTTCCCACGGCTGCGAGCAGTTCCCCGATGTGGCTTTCCTGGGCGGAAAGACGCTCAATGCCCTCATCGACGCCGAGCGCCGCGGCACCGAGTACGCCCTCTACCGCTCCGGCCGCATGAACCAGACCATCGTGCTTCCACAGGTCAATGCCTATACCGTCGGCCAGCTGCTGTTCTTCTTTGAAATGACCACCGCCTACACGGGCGAGCTGCTGGATATCGACGCGTTTAACCAGCCGGGCGTGGAGGAGAGCAAGATCGCCAGCTATGCGGTGCTGGGCAACCAGAACGAAAAGTATCTGAAAAAAGCGGAAGAGATGAAGAGCCGCCCCGCCGGCAAAAAAGAATACATCCTGTAAGCCAAATGAATCAGAGAGGCGTTCCAATGCGGGAACGCCTCTTTGATTGTGGAAAGTTTTCAAAAGGACGAGGCACATTGGCGTTTGATGGCGGGCACCTGGCCATCCCTTCAGGTTGCCGATGAGCTCCTGTGGCGGCTTAATCCGTCGGGCTCTGGTTGCCCTGCGCGTTGGGCGCAGCAGGAAAAATCCTGCTGCGTAAGGCCGAGGTTGCTGACAAGGTGCGGGACACAGGGGGCGGTCCCGGCTGCTCCATCATTTGGGCTCCACCAATGTCGCAGTGCGCGGCGACGCGCACTGCGCTTGCATTTTCTCACACCTGGAGGTCGCTTTGGGCCTTTGGGCCAAGTGTGCACCGGACACATGCTTCCCTTTGGTGCCATAGGGCTGGCACTTCCCTTTGTGCCTTGCCTAGGGTTGGGGCAGCGCGCCAAAGCTTTATGCCGCAGCATTTTCTGAGTGCTGCGGGCGTCAAAAGGACGCAAGAAACGGGGCTCTTTCCCCAAAACATGGGTTTTTGAACGGTCTGAGGGGGGCGGACTGCATGGCTGCCCCCCTGCCGCTTATGTGCCGTCATGACGGACGATAGGGAGATCAGATGCCGTCGGTCAGTTTGGCGGCCATTACAACCACGTTGCGCCAGGTGACGCCGGGAGACTCGCTGCGAAGCACAAATGAGCCGACTTCGGTGGAACGGATGAGCGTCGCCGTACTCTGGCTCAGCGTCACCGCCTGAGATGCGTTGGCAACGGTGCGCGTGGCGCGCGTGTTTTCCACAGGAACTCCGTTGAGCGCCACGACAGAGGAGATGGTATAGGGGAAAACGATCCCTTCACCCGTCGCCTGCGCTACGCCACGGTAGTAGATTTCGTACAGACCCGGCGTCAGGATGCTGATTTCCGAGGGCTGAGACGTACGCGCGATGGCGTTTCCCACAAGCATGGTGTGAGACGCGAGCGAGATGGGCGTGTTGGCGGCGGCAAGCTGCTGCGGGGCGGTGCTTTCAGCCATCAGGCTGGAGGAAAGAACAGTGCCGCCGGTGGGGCCAGTGGGACCGGTGGGCCCTGTAGGACCGGTGGGGCCGGTTTCGCCTGTGGCACCGGTGGGGCCCGTTGCGCCGGTTGCTCCTTCCGCACCTGCGGCTCCATCTGCGCCGGTCGCGCCGGTGGGCCCTGTGGGACCGGTAGCACCCGTTGCACCGTCCGTACCGGCAAGACCTTGCGCACCTACTGCGCCGTCTGCGCCGGTGGGGCCAGTGGGACCGGTGGGCCCTGTGGGACCCGTAGGGCCGGTTTCACCAGTCGCGCCCGTTGCGCCGGTGGGACCGGTTGCGCCATCTGCGCCAGTGGGACCAGTAGGGCCGGTGGGGCCGGTCGCGCCAGTCGCGCCATCCGCACCGGTGGGACCGGTTGCACCTGTCGCGCCGTCGGTACCCGCACGGCCTTCCGCGCCGGTGGGGCCGGTGGGACCGGTGGCGCCCGTTGCGCCGGTAGCTCCGCCGGCGGGACCGGTTTCACCTGTGGGACCCGTGGGACCGGTGGGACCGGTTGCACCGGTCGCGCCAGCGAGGCCGGTGGCGCCCGTCGCGCCCGTCGCGCCGGTGGGACCGGTGGGACCCGTTTCGCCGCCGGAAGGACCGGTGGGACCTGTGGGGCCCGTAGGTCCCGTTGGGCCGGGGGTACAGATCACCCTCGAAGGACAGCAGGAGCTGGAACAGGAGGAACAGGAAGAGCAGGAGGACGAATACGGAAAGCGCGGCTGATCAACCGGGCGAAAAGCCGATGAAGCATCCGTACAGGAGGCCGAGCGCGCAAATGTGTCTGGCCCGCAGGCAACAAATCCACTTTGCGATGCCCTCCCAGAGGGCGCGTTGAAGATGGCCATGCAATCACCTTTTTCTGATGAAGTGGGCAGAATGGCTCCGCCCCTTCATAACGTATGTGTAAACGACGTGGAAGGTGAGGGATTGGATGGCCGAGATCAGCCTGTGTATGATTGTCCGGGACGAACGCGAAACGCTTGCCCGCTGTTTGGACAGCGTAAAGGAGGCGGTGGATGAAATCATCATTGTGGATACCGGCTCAAAGGATGAGACGCGGGAGATTGCCCAGCGCTATACGCCGCATGTGTACGGCTTTTTCTGGAAGGATGACTTTTCCGCCGCACGTAACGAATCGTTTGCGCATGCAACCCGTGATTTTCTCATGTGGCTGGATGCTGACGACGTGGTGGAGAACGCGGAGGCTCTGGTGCGTTTCAAGCGGGACGTGCTGGATGGCCTTGACGTGGTGATGGCTCCCTATCATGTGGCTTTTGACGCGCAGGGAAATCCTACCTTTACCTATTATCGGGAGCGAATTCTGCGCGCGGGAATGGGCTTTCGCTGGGAGGGAGCCGTGCATGAGGCCATTGCTCCGCGGGGGCGAATCGGCTATGCGGATTTTGTGGTGCGGCACGAAAAGCTGCGCCCGGGCAAGCCGGGGCGCAACCTGCGAATCTATGAAAAGCTGCGGAAGGAGGGACACCCGTTCAATCCGCGTGAGCGCTTTTATTATGGTCGTGAGCTGGCGTCGGCCGGCCGCATGGAGGAGGCGGCGCGCCAGCTGGACAGCGTGATTGAGGACGAAGCGGCCTGGATTGAAAACCGGATTGAGGCCTGCGCAGGACTGGCGGACTGCCTGGACCGTCTGGGGGACACATCGGGCGCGATGCGCGCATTATGCCGTAGCCTGGCCCTGGACCGGCCCCGCGCCATGATTGCCTGCGCAATGGGGAGAAGGTTTCTTGAAGCCGGCAACCTGCATGCCGCCCGGTTCTGGTATGAGGCGGCGCTGTCGGCAAAGGAGAACGAAAAGTCGGGTGCGTTTATCCAGCGGGACCACAGCGGACGGATTCCGTTGTTGCAGCTGTGCGTGATTCATGACCGGCTGGGGGAACGGGAGGTGGCATGCGCCTACAACGAGCAGGCCGCGCTGCTGTGTCCGGACGACGAAGCGGTGCGACAGAACCGGCGTTATTTTGAGCGCCTGGGCATTCGCAAAAAAGGAGAGTAGAGAATGGGGGAGGAACACCGTTCCTCCCCCTCAGCCTGTCTGCATGATTTCTTCACGCAAAAGTTCGATGGCGTGCTTTTCAACGCGCGATACATAGGAGCGCGAAATCCCGAGCATGGCAGCGATCTCGTGCTGCGGATGCATCACGCCGTCCTTGAGGCCGTAACGCAACGTAATGACAAGGCGCTCCCGCTCGGGCAGGCGGGGCAGCGCCCTTCGCACGCGATCCAGCGTCACGCGGCGGCGCACCTCGTCCTCCACCATGTCCGGGGGCGTCCCCAGCAGGTCGGCAAAGGATACGGCGTTGCCGTCGCGGTCGGTGCCCAGCGGCTCATCCAGGCTGATGTCGGCCTGCTGCTTGCGGCTTTGGCGCAGGCTCATGAGGATTTCATTCTCGATGCATCGCGCCGCGTAGGTCGAAAGCGAGGTGCCCGTGCGCATGTCATAGCTTCGTACCGCTTTGATCAGGCCCACCGAACCGATGGAAATCAGGTCGTCAAAGGTACAGCCGGGTACCTTGTACTTTCGCGCTATATGCACGATCAGGCGCATGTTGTGCTCCACCAGCATTTGGCGGGCGGTTTCGTCGCCCTCGCGCATGCGCAGCAGTGCCGCCCGTTCTTCCTCCGGGCTCAGCGGCTTGAGAAAGCTCTGCCGTCCGGACAGATACCCCAGCAGAAAAAGACAATCCTTGATGATCCAGAACAGAAACGCTGATATCAATGTACATCCCCTCCTGGGGGAGCGTATGCGCGGGGGAGGGATGCGCATGCGAATGGCGTTCGGATTCAAAAAAGTCTGCTTATGCCGGCCCTCTCCGCCAAGATGTGTTTTCCCGCCGCATGGACACGGTTGGGAAAAGCCATGCAAGAAGCTTTAGCCGAATCAGGTTGTTGATTTTTCCATATATCGGCGGATTTGGATTTCGTCCGCAAAGAAATGAAACTTCAAAATTTTGCTAAGAAGGCTGGCTGATTACCACTCAGCTTTGATCGCCCTCCAGGAGACGCTGAAATACGTTGATCAGATTCAGCGCCGAATGCGAAAGCCGGTGCTGGCTGGCATAAACGGCAGAATACGTGCGTGTGGAATCAATGCCGCAGATGCGGTAAAAGCGGGGTTCATGTAAATGCCGGTGCATCAGCACCTTGGGCAAAAAGCCAACGCCGATGCCATGCGCCACCAGCATGCATACCGTATCCCAGCTGGTTGATTCGTAAATGACATTGGGGGTAATGGAAAAATGGCGAAAAATCCGCCGGCTCATCATGGAAAACTTGAGGCTTGGCACCAACTCCACAAATGGTTCATTCCTTAGCAGTCCCAAATCCAGATAGGGGGTGCCGCCTGAGGGAACAGCGTGTGCGTTGACGGGATGGGTGGGTGGTACCGCGATCATAATTTCTTCCATATAAATAGGACGATAGGTCAGCCCCTCACGCGTTGGTTCCGCGGGGATAAAGCACAGATCCAGATCTCCGTCCAGAACACGTTGCTCCAGCTCGGTGGAGGACTGTTCTACAATGTTCAGCCGGATGTGAGGGTGGTTCGCTCGGTAATAGGGCAGCAATAGCGGAAGATAATATTTGCTGTAAAACGGCGAAATGCCAAAGCGTAGCGTTTCCGCCCGTCCGCTGGCGAGGCTGGCAACCTGCCCCACCAGTTCCTTGCGGGCAGTAAGCAATGCGCGCCCTTCCCTGACAACAATGGCGCCAGCCGAGGTGAGGGTCATCGTGCTGCCCGTGCGCACAAAAAGTGGCGTTCCCAGTTCCTGCTCCACTTTGGAAAGATATTGACTGAGCGCAGGCTGACTGATAAAGAGGTTTTTGGCAGCTTGAGAAATAGTTTGTGCCTCACTGATGGCGCAGATGTATTCCAACGCTTTAAAATCCATGATGTCCCTCCTTATAGGCACGCAAACATATAAGAAAAAATTATATCATCATTCTACCTTGATATTTGACGGAAAGCAATACATGTGTCAAAATATACGCAGAAACAGGTAGCAAAAAATAATTTGCTGGCAATGATATAAGCAATATGGATAATGCTGCAAGGAGGTAACTATGAAAACGGGTATGAAACGGCGAGTGGCACAAGAAGCCAGAGGCGTGGCATGGACGCTGCCGGCACTTGTATTTTTGATCCTCTTTACGCTCTATCCTATGGCAAATGCCTTTGTAACCAGTTTTTACAACTGGAATTTGACGGGACGAAAAAAATACATTGGGACTTATAACTATCAAAAGCTTTTTGGCAGCGCCGAGGTGTACGAAACCATCTGGCGTACGGTGCAGTATGCGCTGATTGTTCTGCCTTTTACGTTGGTGCTGGGCTTTATACTGGCGCTGATGCTCAAACGCACCTCCCGGCTGAACGTGCTGTTTCGTACGCTGCTGTTTACACCGCGCGTATCGAGCATGGTAGCCATTTCGGTGGTGTGGATGTTTATCCTCAATCCCCAGTACGGCCTGCTCAACAGTGCACTGGGAATGCTGGGGATTCCGCCGGCAAGATGGATTAACGAACCCGCCACCGCTCTGCCATCATTGGCTGCCATCACGATATGGCGCATGCTGGGATACAGCACCGTGGTCTATCTGGGAGGTATTCAGAACATCTCCGAGGACGTTCTGGAGGCTGCCACCATCGACGGGGCCAACGGCATTCAGGCAGTGTGGCATATTACAGTGCCCCTGGTTTCTCCTACGACATTCATGCTGCTGATTCTCAACTCCATTGAAGTTTTGAAAATGTTTACCACCATCAACGTTATGACCGACGGCGGCCCGGCCAAAGCAACCCAGAACCTGGTGGTCATGCTCTATGAGTACGCCTTCCGGCGTTATCAGCTTGGATATGCCAGCACGATTGCGGTGGTGCTGTTTGTGCTGATTCTTGCAATCAATCTGGTGCAGATGGCGCTGGAACGTTTTGTCAACTACGATACTTGAGGAGGTGGAGGAAAAATGAAGCATACTGCGCGCTACAAAACGTGGGAAGCTTTCCGTATTTTTGTGCTGGCAGTGATATCGCTGATCGTGGTGTTCCCCTTTTTCTGGATGATTATTTGCTCGTTTAAATCCTCCTCGGAAGTGTTGAGCAAAAATTCTTTCTGGCCTTCCGTGTGGCATGTGGAAAACTATGCGCTGGCTTGGGGCCGCGCTCGCTTTGACATCTACTTTCGAAACAGCACGCTCATGGCTTTGGCCAGTGTGGCGGGTCAGCTGATTACCAGCTCCATGGCCGCCTATGCCTTTGCCAAGCTGAAGTTCAAATTAAGCAAGCCGCTGTTTATGGTGTTCCTTTGCTCGATGATGATTCCGCTGGAAGCCACCATCGTTTCCAACTATCTGACACTTTCAGCCATGGGACTGATGGACACGTTCTTTGCCGTTATATCCACGTCCATTGTAAGCGTGTTTGGCGTGTTCCTGCTTCGGCAATTTTACATGACCATTCCCGACGCCCTGCTGGAGGCCGCCCGTATCGATGGCGCCAGCGAGGTACAGTCCTTCGTGCGCATCATCCTGCCGCTGGGCAAAAGCGCCATGGCCACCATTGCGATCATCGGCTTTATCGGCAGCTGGAACAGCTACCTGTGGCCGCTTATCATTACCAACAGCATGGAGCTGCGCACTGTGCAGACGGGCCTGCGCGCCATGATGACGCTGGATGTGGGCGTTGAATGGCAGCAGCTCATGGCAATGTCTACACTGATTACCGTGCCTACGATCATCCTGTTTGTGGCGCTGCAGAAGTACTTTGTGCAGGGAATTACAAAGGTGGGCATCAAGTAGGGAATCTTTAGCGCCATGCGCTTGAGAAAAATTTATTATTGGGAGGTTTTGTTTCATGAAAAAGCTGCTTTCTCTGATCCTGGCACTGATGCTGCTGCTGAGCCTGTGCGCTTCGGCTGCGGCGGAGGAAACGATCACGTTGGATTTCTGGGTACGCACCAGCGATGATTTTTCTTCGGAAATCGCTGCGTTCGAGGCCGCCAACCCCGGTATCAAAATTAACCAGGTGCAAGTTGGCGAGAACTATGACGATTTGGTGGCCAAATACAATGCTGCTATTGCAGCTGACAATCTGCCGCAGGTGGGCATGGTGGGACAGCGGCACGGCATTCCCCAGTTCTATGATGCCGGAAAGCTGATTCCCATTGAGAACTATATGACCCAGGAAGAGCAGGATGACGTAATCGACGGTTTCTGGGTGCGCTATACCTACAATGGCGTTCGCCTGGCCGTTCCCTTCCAGAGCAGCATGCCCATGCTGTATTACAACTAGACGATGCTGGAGGAGCTTGGCCTTGAGGTGCCTACCACCTTCACCGAAATGATCGAAACGGCGAAGAAGGCTGTCAAGGACGTGGACGGCGACGGTGCGACGGATATCTACGGCTTCAATATGGCTGCCGACACCCCCTGGTATGTGCAGCCGCTGGTGTGGTGCTTCGGCGGGACCATCATTGACGAAAATGGCAATGCCAATGTAAACACCGAGGAAATGAAGCAGGTGCTCAGCCTCTTTGGCCAGATGGTCAAGGATGGCGTGATGCCCGCCAACCAGCACGCCACCGCCCAGACGGACTTCACAAACGGCAACGTGCTGTTCTTCTTCACCTCCTGCGCTTCCAAGAGCAACATTGAAAACGCGGTGGGCGACAACTTCGAGTACAACATGGCGTTCTTCCCCGGCGAAAAGGAACTGAACGTATGCATCGGCGGCAATGGCCTGGCCATCTTTGCTTCCACCGAGGCGGAGCAGGAAGCGTCTGCGCGCTTCATCAAGTACCTGATTTCGCCCGAAGGAATCAGCCAGTCCTCCTTGGAAAAGGGCTATATGCCTTTCACCAACAGCCAGTTTGCCAGCGAACTGATCCAGAGCCGCATGGAGGACCCCATCTGGAAGACCGTGCTGGATCAGGTGCAGTATATTCAGGGCCAGAACATTCACCCCGCCGATTCCACCATCTGGAATGAAACGATGGCCCTGCTGTCGGAGATCGAAGCGGACCCCGACATGGATATTGGCGCTGCATTGGAGGAAATGCAGGCTGAAATCGATGAATTTATGATGTTGTATTAAGCCGTGAACGGCGCACGCCGTCCCGGTGGCAAAAGGAGCAATACACTATGCCGGTGGTAAACTACGCGCATAGGGGAGCCAGCGAGTACTTCCCTGAAAATACGCTGCGATCGTTCTACGCAGGGCTGGAGATGCGCGCGGACGGAATAGAAACGGATATTCAGCGTACATCGGACGGGGTGCTGGTGTTGCACCATGACGATACGTTGGAACGTGTAGCAGGCGAAAAGGGGTGCATTGCGGACTATACCTATGCACAACTGCTGGAAATGGACTTCGGAGCCTTTAAAGGAGAACGCTTTGAGGGAGAAAGAATTGTAACGCTGGATACCTTTTTAATGCATTTTGGCCGCAAAAAGCTGCAACTGGCGCTCGAGATTAAACAACCCGGTGTGGAGGCTCAAACGCTGCAATGCATAAACGCCAATGGATGCCGTGACAAGGTGACGCTTACTTCTTTCTTCTGGGAGTGCATGGAGGCTGTGCGAGGATTAGACGAAGACATTTCTGCCGGCTATCTTACCCAGAGCATCACGCCGCAGATACTGGACGATCTGGAACGCCTGCATATCCGCCAAATTTGCCCCAGAGTGGATCTGGTAGATGAAAAGGATATGGCACTGGCTCGTGCCAGAGGTTTTTCGGTGCGCTTTTGGGGCGTAAAGGATGAGACGTATATGCGTCGCGCCTTGGCGCTTAACGGCGACGGCATGACGGTGAACTTCCCGGACAAGCTGACGGCCGCGCTCGGAAAATAATCTGGCGGGATATTCGTACAACCGCCTTTGTGCGGGAGACCGTATTCGGGACAACACCAAAAGAATTTTGGGGGGGCGTGTTGCAGAAAGCAATTTCTGCGGCACGCCCTTTTTGCAAACAAATCAAGAGAAAAACGGCAACATAGCGTCAAA